>ENA-OREC01000976-OREC01000976.1-marine-metagenome-genome-assembly--contig:-NODE-976-length-13279-cov-15.037191_pt1 | contig 13279 bp, 5 predicted proteins | sample MGYA00248626_ERZ508543 | MGnify/ENA primary metagenome ERZ508543 (study PRJEB26211, sample SAMN05518279) | marine metagenome | isolation source: Puget Sound, Washington, USA | host: Bankia setacea... | reverse complement strand
TACAAAATACATCAAGTTTTTAACACTTAAAAGAATATAGGAAAAACTGTTGCTTAATCAAAATACAAGGAAGAAAAGCATCAAAAGTTTGAGCAGTTTGTTTATTCCTACATGTACACTTATATGACATACAGTTACGGTATTGAAGTATCCAAAAACATGTAAACTGTCTTATACATTATGTATGTACACCTTTTATCAGACTTCAAAACTTAAATACGACTTTTATATCTGATTTGTTTTCAAACCTTGTTAATTACAACTAAGAACATGCTAGTTTTCTTCAAGACAGTTTACTTTAAATCAAGTTAACCAATCACTATCAATCATGCTGCCTTAACTCCATACTTTGCTGAAGAACGTCTTGCCCTATCCAGCACGGTTTCTTTTTTCGCCTGTTCGATGTGCAAGAGTGAAAGCTGCATCATTTATTGGACAGATCAAGAACTCAAGGCAAGACTGTCTTAACTGGCTTGTTGTTTTTCACAATGAGTTATGACAGTCTTGCTTTGAATTTGTTCTTGTTGTTCTTTCTGACCCAAAATTTACCTTGCATTGTTCTTTGGCATTGATATTCTGACTAGCCTGTTGATAAAGCAGCTGAGACTGATGGGAAGTTTTTGTAGAAGAGAGGTTTTGAGAATTTAAAATAGCAAGTTTTACACTTTGGTTTAAATTATTTATTTAGGTGTAAAGCAAATATTAGATATTGTTTCTGTTGTTGATGAAGTGTCATTATTTTGTGTTGGATTAGTGAATCTGGTTTGCATTAAGCTTTAACAGTTTGTATTTATTGTTCCCTGCGGCTTATCAGTTGTGTTCTATAGAAGTTAAAGGCCAAAAGTTGCCAAATTTTAGTTTAGCAAGAAAATTATTTCTGAAAAAAAATCCAATACTCTTTTTTTTAAGAATGTAATCCAGATTGTTTTTAAAGGTTGAAGTTGGTTGACTGACTTATAGAATAGGACTCCACTTGTACACTGTTTGAGCCATGTGTAAACAAATATTTCAACTTTTTAGCTTGTACATGTATCTACTTGTCCATGTATGAATCATAATGCAGTTTTATAGTGTTTTTGTTCTTTAAATAGACTAATAGTGTACTGTTTTAAGCAAGCAATAATGAAAAAATGTTTGGTGCATGTATTTATGAAAAGCAATAGTTATTGTACTTTGTAGTGCAGGTAATTTAGCATTTTCTATCAGCCACTAATTGTGTACCTGTTTTCCAAGTTTTATAATTTTGCAACTATCTTCCATAGGTATTCCAGAACAAGGTATGTTGTATGCTTTTATAGTGTTGTATTATTTTCCGAATTCAGATATATTCAAACATGTATCCCACCTAGCGACCGGTTTTACTGCTGATGTGTTTTTTTGTCTATATTTTGTATAAATGCAACTTTTTTCAAAGATATATATAAATACAGGGACTTTAGGTGTATTTTTATTCATACCAAAAATATGTGTTGTGTTTTCTGTCTTGAAAAGTGTTTGTTGATCAAATAAGTGTGTAACATTTTTATATACATAAACAGCAATAATCAGAAAAACAAACAATTATGGTTGAAAAAACAATCGTAAACAACTATGAAACAAGTTGTGTACACTCTTTTTACCTGCTTATTGAAAGATATGTTGGTTTGATTAACACTAATAAAATGTACAATCTTTAGTGCAGCGCAAAATGAACAAACAGCTATCTTTTTTTACTATGATAAAAACAACTGTTGACTTTCTCTCATCCACAGTTACTCCCTAACATTATGTTCTCTCCTTTCTTAGATTCTTTTATCTATTTTATAGTGTTGTTTTTTCCCCCCAAATATGTCATAAAATGGCATTATATTTTGTTATAGATATATTGCATAGTTCTATTGATTGGGTTCATTAATCTGGCATATGTGCTTACATTTCACCATTGTTGCAGGCTATACTTCACGGGATCAACTCTGGTATAAGTATGTAATGTTGTGGTTTTTGTGATCCTGTGACAGTTTAATAACTCAAGCATAAACATGTAATGGGTAGATACTACTACAGCAAGACTTGTTTGTCGTTTTTGGTCAGTTACAATACCTCTATAGTAGATGGCAGATACTGTAGTATTAGTTTGTATAGTGTAACTGCTTGTACATAACAAATCCCACCAGTGATAATTTGTATATGGACAGGTGGGGTCCGCGTATACATAAACAACGTATATAACCAAATACTCCCAATAAATATATTATTTACAGAACAAGGCCATGTCTTGTGTTGTTACTTGTGCATTGGAGTTGTCTCCCTTGAAAGGCTCAATCTCCCATACAGAGTTGAGTTGTTGTTCCTTGCAGTCTCTCTCAATCTATTCTACTGGTCAGGGGAGATCACTGCATTGGAGTGTGAAAGGCTAGCACCTCACCACACAGACCGGAAGAAGTAGAGAAGTCTAATTACACTAGCCATACCATGCTCTCTATATATAGGAATTCATATAGACAATAAGGACTGTCTAACATAAGAGCTATTTGGAAAGCTTTTCTTGTTAGATCACCTGTCTTTGAGACTATATATAAATACATCAAGTGGCCACCAAGTCTCACAAATGTATGTGTTTCCTCTGCTTGGATTCCTTGTTCTCTTACAACACAAGCACAGAAAGGGACATAGTTTAGAGGTAATGATCAGTTAGCAATTTCCACACTACAAAATATTTCAGGTTGTAAAAAGATAAGTAAAAGTTCACTATAGCTGTACTATAATAATTTATTACGTCATTGACTAACAAATGTGTAAACAGTATGACTAACACATAATATTGCACACTCTTAATAAAGCAAGTTGTATATCTGATCAGTACTACAATGAACTGGCAGCAAAGATATATAGTTAATCATATAGCTGAAATATGTAGTACAGTCTATGTATTACTAAACAATTGACTAGTCCTTTGGGGTACTTTTTTCATTGTCACGTTGAAACTTTACGATTTAGTACAGTTCAACCAACATCTCACAATTCGATGTCCTAGTAATGAAAGGTTGTAAGTCCTTTAAACTATATAACTTGCGAACTTCAGGGACATCAAATTATGCTTTCACTTTCACATTTCAATCTTTAAATACGGGTAGGTAAAATACATAAACATATACAAGATACATGTAGACTATGGTCTAATAAGTAATGATACTGGCATTGGTTTTGTATGATTAGCCCTCTCTGTAATTTAGAGTAAATCCTTATAAATATGCACACATGTTTTTCTCTTGAACCACTCACTCGATGGAACTAAATATAAAATAATACGCTAAACAGGTTTAAATGCCAAGGTTTTTAATGGTTTTCATCAAGGTCACCAGGTCCTGAAGGTGAAAGGTTTTAACATGGCTATGAAAGTTCCTTTTTTCCAAGTTACATTGCGTTAAAAAACACCAGCTAAGGGGGGAAAAGATTACACACAAAATAAGTTGTGTGTGGTCAATGACAAAGAGATGTCATTAATGGAGCTTTAACCTCGAAACAGTTAAACTTAACACTATGTCATGATACTCATGCCCTATATTTTGAATGAAGAAATGCTTTTTTTTAAACACATGTTGAAACAATTTAACACCAACAAGAACCATGTATATATAAATTGACACTAAATACTGAAATCTTTTGAGGGACTGCTGTTTTATATCCAGTGTTCTAATTTGCGTATGGAAATAGCTAAAATCTCACAAATGTTCAAGATCACTTTTTGGGTACTTTCACACGCCTTGTACACAAACACATCACACTTGAATACTCTTGCACATATAATAGATGAAATCAACAGATTCATTGTCATGGTCCTATAACTACATATATACGAGTTCTTATTGTAAATATAAGAAAACAAGTTTTGGCTTTTGTATACTACATAGTGCAAATATTCAACTAATCTACATACAAAATGTACATTGAAACAACAATTAAAAGGGAAAGGTTCACAGCTTGCCTAGTAATTGTTTCAACAATAAAGGTGTTCCAAAAGTTGGAAGCTTTAATACTTTAACTATTTATATTGACTAGAAGAAGAAAAATGAGCAATGGACTTGAATATAAACAAACTGCAAATATGTGTTTAATGTTATACATCTGTATATATTTTTAAATCCAGAACGTGTAAAAATTTGTATTACATAGTTGATGAACACATTTTCAATGAATACACGTTTGTACATGTGTAATAATCATGTTTACTTTGTCCAACAAAAGACTTACACTCATCAATAATTTACTATAAGATGATATTTGCATTTGTCATTGAAATAACTCAACAGACATATGTGAGTGTTTATCTTTCATCAACTTATCAACTAAACACAATTTTCTTTAACAGATAGTGTACACATTCTAAATACAAGAACACTGACTGATTTTATGGAGGCTTTCTGTTCAAAGTTCCTCCTGCAAAAAACACTACTGACACTATGTTTTACATGAATGTAAAATAAACTTTCTATGATAAAAAGTCACAAATTTCTGTAAATATTGAGCTGTATTTTAAAGTCTATATTTTTAAAAGCTCTTGTCTGAGTTACATATACTTAACCTTATACTTAGTTTGTCAAACTGTCTAATTAATACTTGTTAAGTTCTCATGAAGGGCACGACAACTTCACTTGTCCTATCTACCAAGCAAATGGTTTTGGATGCAGGACAATTAAACATTTTAAAATCTGTAATGTGATTTTCTTGTATGTGTTTTAGCCATAACCCTATGATAAGCAAGAAGATTGGAGAAACTTGAAAATGTTTGTGCCCACTCATGTATTTTCTTTCATTGTCAAAAAGCAAACTCTGCATCTAAATCATAGTCATAATCATATACGTCTTCATCATATTCAAAGTCATTGTCCGAGTCACGTTCAGAATTTGATGTACCTCCACTGTCTTCAGTTTCTGGGTCACTTACACGCAGAGCAATGTGCAGTGAAATTGCGTACACGTCATCGTAACGTTCAAACATCTGTAATTTTTGAATAACAGCATGACTTATCATTCCACCTGTAACCATGGAGATGTTATCAATGGGTGGAGGGGTGTGTGGAATGGCATAGGCAAATGATTCACTAACTTCATACATAGATGTTGTGAACGGTGCATCATTGTTTAAGATAAAGATACTACTGTCAGTGGCTGCCTGTAGTTGGAATCTTGTGAAATCTGTCTCTATGGACTCAGAATTGATCTTTGTCATCAGTCCAGGAGCTGGCAGTCGTCTAAGTGATGTGATCCACTTGTATCGAATCTCGTCCAACACAAGGGTGGGTTTGCCTGGATAGTAAATAACAATAGTTTCATCTCTACAGCACAAGGTGTAAGGACTTGCGAAATCCTCGTAAGAAATTTCTGGTGGGGGTATATCCCATGTGTTAAATATCTTACTTTTCACATCAAACATGGCAAAGCCTACAGATTTCTTGATACAGAATTCCTCCGAGGGTCCCGTTCTGTATCTGAACCAGAGGAATATGAATCTATCAATTTTGACTGCAGCTCTGGCCAGACTAATGAACCTGGTACCTGGAATTTGGAAACATTTGTATTCCTGGGTGTGTAGGTTGCAGAGGAAAAGATGACCAGTGCCTTCTTTATTTCCTACTATGTACAAATTCTGGTTGCAGTAAACCATGGCTGGTGGCACACTACGACAGTTTGTCAATGTTGTTCGATAACATGGATTGTAATAATCAACTGTCCTAAAACTGTATAATGATGCCTGAACTTTGTTTACATCAACTACCAGTATATTTATCTTCATCATGTCAGTGGGATAGGGAAATGATGAGCATAGATACATGTATAGATAGTTTTTGTGAGATATCATATTTCCAATTGCTTGTCTAGCTGGTAAAATCTGCACAATCTTTTCACTTGCTAGTGGAAACTGGAGCCATGTTTGCTGAGAAATATTGTACACGAGCACTTTCACATACTTCATCCCTTGATTGCAAACAACACTGTAAAGAACGGGTACTTTGGATGACATTTTGTGTTGTTTCGGTTTAACAGCACAAGTATCACAGGTGTCCATAAAATCTACACTTGCTGACATGAGGTCTTCATTCAACTTTCCAACCTGTGATGTAGGCTGCATTATGACACTAGTGGAACATTTCGAGTTACATGTACTAGGCACCTCACTTATATGTTCGCAGACCCAAAGTTTAATACATGATTTCAGATCAGCACTAAACTTCAATCTTGAATCCTTGTCGGCATCTATCCATCGTTGCACCAATGTCTTTAACTGGTTATATTTACAGTGTCTTACAACCAATGGATCTTCTAACAGATGAAACATATATGAGCCTGGCAATTCAATTATCTCATCATGAAACATTAGATGGTCATGGAATCGGGCTTGAATCATAGCCTGGCAAGAACTAGCAACTAACGGCAAGTTATGATTCTCGCAAAGGTATTTCAACCTCAAACAGTTTGTCAAATCAAGGTTTCCAAGATCTAAGTAGAATTGGTTGCAATAGTCTTTAACATCATCCATGAGGAGAAAGTCTGAGATGCGAACAATGTCTTCTATATTAAAAGTTGTAAGAGTCAATGCACCTGTGTACATGTAGTTCAGCATTTGTTCGAACACCTCGTCACTTTCAATCATCAAAGACTCTGATAAATCTATCACGCTTGTTTCTCTCTCTCGCATGTTGCAAGTGAACATTGAGTAAAAGTAAGGACTCCATAACGATAAGATGGCCCTGTGAGCAAAATAAAGATGTCCATTCAATGACAGCTTCACATCACACAGTTCACCAGACTCTCTCTGTTTTAACAATGGTTTTATGATGCAGTCTTGTGTGTTCTTTGTGAACTGTTTCTTCTCTGCTTTCATGTAATGTGACATTGTTCCGGTACACTATGTAGTGTTGGGCTCTGCCCTACAGTAGTATCAACTGCAGTTTGTGTACAATATCAACTCCACAATCCATTTAAAACTGCAGTAATTACGTGATGTCATGAGCCAAGTCTCCCTGAACAACTTCATTTCTGCTAAGTCCATCCATTTTTTGCAGCATTTGGATGAAACTACATCGAAAGAGATCGCCCTGGCAGAAAATATTGATTTCTAAGACAGCAATTTATTGCAAGAAATGGAACCGGAAGTTACGATAATTATTGTACCCTACCATTTCTAACGTTCAAAATATAGTTGTCTCCCTTTTGCCAAGTTGTTAAGTCTAAAACATAATTTTAATTTTATTCTGTGTATGTGATAATACTTTTACTTTATTGCGAATATGCACCTCTGTTGGGTAGATACATCATCGTGTATCATAGTGTGTCCTTTGATATTGTTGTTGGTGTTGTTATTGTATATTGTTTTATTTAGCATATTTATTTGCTAACATTTAAAATTGAATCAATAGAGAAAAAATATTTCAAATCTTCAACTATACGAATTCTATGTTTGGGAAACAATTGGCATGATCAGCTATATATTCATCTTAACATTCAGCACACTATCAGAAAACGAAGATTTGGTATTCCACAATGGCACTCTTGAGTGTTTAGATGGATGTTGTTTGGAGTTTGTGTACCGTTTTGTCTCAATTTACCAAATAAGTACACAGAGTAATATAAACACAGTCATCAAGTAAAGAAGTTCCTGTTAACTGTAATTAGCTCATGTGACAGACAAACAGTCACTGTAACGATGGTACCAAACAAGCTTTATTTTGTTCTATGTTATTTATTTAGTTATTAACTTACAGTTTTCATAAAAAAATGTATACCTAAGAAACAAGACACAACCATATTATTTGTAATCTATTTGACAGTATGCACATACACATTTACAAATATACAACACAGTCATACGTTTGATGCACGTATAGAAAAATGTATTGAATTTAAATGGGAACCGACAAAAGTTGAAGTTAAAAAAATTAAAATGGGAGTCAGACATGTTCCCTTTATTTCAATACCTCTTTATGGAGCTGCCAAAGTATTGCACTTCTATAGCATACAAGTCAACAAAGAGCAGTTCAGGTAAAAGAGACTTGTATTTCTCATGACAAACATGGAATTACCGGATACAAGCCAAACACTATAATTAAGTGGATAATATGAAACAATTCATGAACCTGGTTAAGTGGTGGCAATAATATGCCACCATAGTTTACAGTTAAACATCTCAATACACAATGTCACTCCATACAGTGTTATTACATGTTGTCTGAAATCTGATGAAAGAAATTATATTTTTCCAAGTTTAAAATGACTATAGTTTGTAATGTGAATGCATAAAAACCTCTTTGAGTTCCCAAAAATAACAAAATAAATGCCTTGAACATGTGTTGGTTACATATGCAAAGCTTTTTGGGCATCTTCCTACACTTAAAATTACTGCCCTCCTAGCAAAGCTCTTGACGCTTCAAAAAATACATTCATCATCGTAACATGTAAATCAATTAAGAACCAGCTTCAAACTGGATAACAATTCAGTAAATAGGGGGTCTTAATTCAAAACCAAACTTTGTACAGCTTTGGTAGTGGAAACTGGTACTTTATGCAGGCGTCCAAGTGGTAGCTAGAGATGTTTAGCAGCCTATTTGCTTTTAACTCCCCCAGGCATGGCCATTATAATCAGTCAATGATTGTTCACCATTACAATACAAGAAGTAGAGTATGACAGGTTCCACTGAACAAGGTAGTAAAATAAACAACTATGCACACATTATATGATACATTCTATTTATTATCAATGTGAGCAAATTAACATAAAGGTGCGGTGGGCATCAACAATAACAAGGGTAAAGGCATATATAATAGGCTTAATAAAGAAATAACAAGCATTTAACAATCAGCATGTTATTTTGGTTTTGGATAGCAGGGGAAATTCCATGCCTCCATTAATTATGTAGGGAAAATATTGGTCAATAAATAACAAGTCAAATATCACAAACAGATTACTTGAGGACATATATAGCATTGACTAAAATGTACTGTACCTAACAACAGATGAACACCACCTTATTAAATAAACTTACGACAATCTAGACAGCTAGATACAACATCCCTTTCTGACTTTATATCAAATAATGCATAATATCAAGTCAAAGAGAAAAGAAAATTGGTTTGAGTATTACCCGGTATTTCAATTTATAGTAAGACTCAAATGCATGTAAAATATCTGGTTTTGATAAACATAGATACACATGTGTTAAATATAATATAAATTCTGCAGGTATAGTATATCACACTGTCTGGTTTACTTAAGCTGTTATGGGGCATGATTAAAACAAGTCTATGTTATGCTTAGTTTTCTTATTAAAAAAACACACAATTGAACTTTACACAGACTGAAACAAGAAGATTTTGCCTCAAGACACTCATGCATAAAATACCTGTACTGGTATTATACTGCTAGGCTTCTTTAAGCAAAGTACTCTTGCAACTTGCAGAAGTTTATAGCTCTTAGTTCTTATAACAGGCCTAGTTGAGATCTTTGGAAATGGCTTCTAAATAATTTGTTTTCAATATCATATTTGTTTCAATAGGATGACTAGCAACTAACAATGTTTAATAAATTGACTGGCCCTCCCATCTTTCAGCAGAAACTGTATGTGTTAAATTCATATCGAACATAATATATGTTGCTGTTTTTCTCACTTGTACATGTACATGTATTAACCTAATGTCAAAATTGCTCATATTCAGATCACCATTTTTGTATGCAAAGGACGAAAGTAACTCATAATGCATACTACTCCATTATAGTACACTAAAACAACACACCATATTTGACATTTGAATGCAATCTTGTAGTCTCAGATGATTAAGATGAGCAACAAGGATTGTAACAGTTGGTCAGTGTTTTGTTGTGTGTGTGATGTATATACTTGTATTTAATCTTTATTATATTTTAGGTCAGGTGAGTGGTAATAATTCTTTTTTATAGTCCAGGCTGTTTCTTTTAAATACATGTGTTAGTTTTATTCAAGGCCAAATGTTTCTCTCTCAACAACTTCAACAAGTTAGTTCTCAACAAGTTCCAACCTAAAAATACATTCTATCCATTATCCAAGGACAACAACTCCAAGTGTAAATTAACAAAGTGAAGAGAACATGTAAATATGTCGCTTTTACAAAAATATTCAATATCTCTATTTGGAATGTTGATGACAACTTCGGATTATAAAAAACATACAATTTTCACGTCATCAATGCTTTACCTGTCAATATGGTATACCAGACAGAACAGTACATCATAGTTAACATTCACGAACTCATTTAACATATCAATAATGACAATTACAATGTTCTTATATCTGAATATCAAACTGTATATAGAGGTTACATGCAAGATCTCAAAAAGTTAATAGTTGATCAGAAAATGGGAAACAATAATAACAGTTATTTTCCGGGGATAGCATATGTCAAATTGTTTTTAGTACCAATCGTGCTTGTAAAAGATGTGAATATAATAGTATGTGGTTAGCGTCAAATCGATAGAAGGCAAACCATGTGAACGATAATAACGATGATAGAACAATATCTAGGAAACAATGCTTTGATAAATGCTTTTGATAAACCAGACACCACCTTCCAACATTATGTTTTTTCATGAAACAACATTTGTGAAGGATGAGGGTTAGATCTGTTCATTCGACTGATGATAAAATACTTAAATTGAAATTAAAGTTATATATTGTGTTTTTTGTTTGCAACTTTTGTGATCATTTTGGATTTATATTACAGTAGAAAAATGCCATCTAGTTAGTCTAAAGAACACATCTATACATAAAGTTCATGCCAGGCATTTACTAAAAATCCTACCAGAAACTAATCCCCTCCATCAGCTCACAAACTTGCATTAATTGTCTCTCTTGATTGATAGTAACCTTGACCTCTGTATATTTCGTAAACATAACATTCTAATATCATCTGCTGTTTTTCATCCATGTTAAAGCAAATTCTTAAGACTCATTGTGACACTATTGTAACTTGTTTGTTTTTCGATAAATCTAGACAGCAGCAAAATGTCTCCTTTATTTAACACATATTGTACAGTTTATACAAGTTCCCAGTCTCCATCTTCACTGGATAAGCTAGTGTTACATCTCTTCCTTCGTGTGTTAGGATCTTGACTATCTGTGGTTCTGATGATGTACTTTGTATACCGTCTCACAAGTCCGTCATCTTTGTTAATACCCCAAAGCACATCGGCCGGGGTCGCTGTAAAATGAAACATAGACATAAACGGCAAAAACACTTTGTGATTACACATGAGAACAGAGATGACATTGCAATTTGAACACTCTAAATATGAGCTCCCTGTCTAAAGTTAAGTAATTCCTGATTTATTTCTTTTCATATGTTTTTTCGTGTCTTTATGTTTCTTTAAATATTGTTTAAATTTTAACAAATGATTCAGCAGTGTATATTTCTTTGAAAGTTTAGAAAATTTGTGTAAATCAACTATACTTAGCGCAGTTTCCAAGTATTAGCAATGAAATCCCTCTTAACAACTTGAAATATGAACGTCTGCCAGGAAAGGAAGTTGCGAGAACTAAAGTTTTAAAATCACAGTTTAAAATACTTAAATCCTGTATATACATTATACATGCCTCATCTACGACTGACTTGACTGTACAACATAGGGTCCCTACTTACCAGATATAGATACGAGAGAGCCGGGTATTTTCTTCCAGTAATCTCCTGCCACATTCTCTTTTGTAACGCCATGACGACATAATAGTTCTCCTGAGTAATTCGTGGCCCATACAAAATTACTTGACATAGAGATATGCATTGCAGTAGTGCCTGGAATATAATGCATTTATCTATCATTTTCTTGTACAACATACTGTACATTCAGGATAAAAAAGTGTGGTAACTGTTATTCATAAAACTAACTTGATCAAAATTAAAAATACATACTGAAAACTAAATTTATAAAAAAGAGAGAGTTTCAATGAACTATTAACAGTAATTCCTTTGCTCTCTAAATAAACACGAACATTGGAAACCTCATTACAGACTACTTTTGGAGTAGACCTACCAGGGACATGCAGCCATCGTCGACCAATAGGCATTTCATCAGAGATACCGCTGCGTACATACACACCTCTCCTATTGTCTAATGCCCAGACCTGAAACAAAGTGCTCTTAAGTTAGCATAGGTTAGCATTTACATAAAACATTGCAAGAACTGGTTCGGGCAGTCTATATAATACAAACTCATTACTTCTATTCATACCTGTAATGCAGCTCACATCTGTTCACATATTAGGCTACATTATTAACCATTGTGCTCAGGCCCCATGTACAGTATTGGTCTGGAAACTGTATCAATAATCCAAATCCAATTGTTGTGCTCAGTTTGGCTCCCTAATGGATCAGGATCATTAGTGAACATGGGGCATTGGCTTTACCTTGTTACACACTTGCATGTTAGCCACTAAGTCACAACTTCATTTCTATACCATTCAAAGCTATTTTTCAATTTAATCTCCAAATCACATGTCATGTTTAAGTTGACATAGTGCTTATTTCTTTGTTAAAATATAAGTTCTATTAAAAAATACATCTATCAAACTGGGTTGAGCTTACCTTCCATTCTTGTTCACATGAAGCTATCTGTGTGAATACTGTATCCCCTCTATCTACTGGGAGCCAGGCAGCATTAAGGGACCGATCAGTAGGGGCTTTAACTCCAATCCTGTGGTACACGTTACCGTCTGAATCACATGACCATACTGTCTCCTTGGCACACGATAAATGAACAAGGTGACTTTGATCTGTAATATAGGGGCATAATCGTGTAATACATGTAGTACACGCTAAAACAGCAACATTAAAATGGTAGAAATAGCATTGTCAATGGGACCTAAAGATGCATTGCTTTCCATACATGTTTGTGTAACTAGTAAATGATTGGGACATGGTGAAGTGATTTTAAGTGAGCATTTGCTGTAACTGCATTTGTTCTCAGAAAGCAGATGTACATTAATTGTGTTATAGTTGTTTGCTACTTTCAGAATTGATTGATAGTCACTTAGAGATGATCTTTAGATTCAATAGTTTTACTAAGCACTTACGAAATTAGTTGTTAGAGTATATTTCACATACAAATAACAAACTGTGTAGATGAAATTATACAAATAACAAACTGTGTAGATGAAATTATACAAATAACAAACTGTGTAGATGAAATTATACAAATAACAAACTGTGTAGATGAAATTATACAAATTACTAACTGTGTAGATGAAATTATACAAATTACTAACTGTGTAGATGAAAT
>ENA-OREC01000975-OREC01000975.1-marine-metagenome-genome-assembly--contig:-NODE-975-length-13283-cov-14.840981_pt1 | contig 13283 bp, 7 predicted proteins | sample MGYA00248626_ERZ508543 | MGnify/ENA primary metagenome ERZ508543 (study PRJEB26211, sample SAMN05518279) | marine metagenome | isolation source: Puget Sound, Washington, USA | host: Bankia setacea... | reverse complement strand
TTACCAAAATTGTGTTTGATTCACGACTTCAATTGTGTGACAGAAAGAGAAAGCAAGAACACTTTTGAATTATTTTGCGAAGGTCCCTTGAGCTGTTGAAGGGGAATAAGAGTCAGAAAACTATTCCAGTAACGTGACAGTACAACTGTTTACATAAACTGTTAACAGTTTAAAGTATCAGTTTGAAAGTGTCAATTTATATTTCACAAGCAGTGAATTAATCATTTTTTTATTCATATCAATGAATTGGTGGGATTAGAGGTACATGCATGCATAAACGGTGACAACTTGTTACGAATTTTGATGTTTTAATTATACTACATAAACTTTATGTCACAAGTAATTATTTATTTATTTATTATTCATATACGATAGATGAATCAGGTGGGATTAGAGGTATATCCATACATAAACGCTGACAACTTGTTATAAAGATGTTTTAATTATACTACATAAACTTTGACGTCCTTAAGATTTTGAAAATGTCCCCTCATTTTTCAATCCTAGGCAGAACACTGGTGGTCCAATGAAATTTCTCCTTATAAAACGGTGTTAAGGTTAATCGTAACGTCTTGGTGATATACACTAATAAAATACTCTTAACTCGATACCAAGCCTGTTGAAGGCGAAGATTTGATTGGCTACTCAAAGGTCATATGAACGTGACCTCTTACGGGGTGTAGTCAGATCCTAACAGCAGAAAATAATGGAGCTAAAGTTGGGGCTGATTTTAATGAGATTGGCCATTCAATGTGTTTCTTATCTCTTATTATTGATTGTTTTGACAAAAGGCACCTACTGAACACATGTTAATAAAACTCTATGAATACTGCATGAGATAAACATTCTGCTGTAATATTTCGTTTATTTACTATATTTCTCTGGTTAATTTTAACCCATTAACCCAGCAAAGTGGAAGAGGTTTGATAACTTACTTTGCACTAACAAGTTGATGCCAGGCCTCGTGGTATTTACATGGATCATCTGCCAGTGTCTGCATCTCAAGATCTGCTGCTTCTATATACTGAAATCAAAAACAACATGTGAGAATGCCTCTATGAAAAGTTATGTACATCAAAAGCTGGTTGAAGGATATGTTAGCAAGTAGGTTAAACCAAGAAGAGTATTTTACATATTTAAACATCTCGTAAAGTTAAGCAATGTATGAAAAGATGTTATTTTTAGCACAAGTCTTCAGTAACGATATAAACAGTCAAACATTAATCTGAGTATAACCAAGTTTTTTTACCATATTATTATTTGGCTACCAGAAAGAGTTTAAACAACCCAAAAACCTTTTAGAATAAGTGCCAATTTTCAACACTGGTTATGTACTAAGTTTGTTTGAGTATAAATTTACCCTAAGATTAAGCCTGTGACTTGCAGCCAGTGCAGAGTGTTGTAGAGCTTTGATAACTGAGGCATAGGCATCTTCCAGCTTTGTGTACTTCCCTACTAATGCAATGGTTACTTCACGCAACAAACGGTCATACCTGAAAGTTAGACAAATAACGTTTGTGTCAGTTTTGGTGTTTTGTCATTTTCAACATGATTTTAGCTACAATACATAATGAAAATCAGTTAACCTAACCCCATTTTTTGATAACGAGCCAGTACTAAGTCATTGTTTGCATGTTAAATATTATTGTTGAGGCAAACGTAAATGGTTTGTTTTTGGCCACAACCAAAACCGTGAGTCAAATCACAAAAGGATTACATTACTAATTATCTCCCTTGAAATAGTTTAGACTGGGATTATCCTCTTTCAAACACTTTCTCAGGTTCTATATACTTTAACCATGTAAAGTTTCATCAGTATCTGTTCATTGCGCTTACAAGATAAATGGAAAGACTGACAGACAGACAGACAAACAGGGTGATCCCTATATACCCCAAAATTTAGTTTTCGGGGAGCATAATAATAGGAAGAAGTACTTTATGTGAAACAAGAATAAAGCTTTTTGTATAAAGCTAGTTTTTATATAATGTTAATTCAATATTTCTCTCACCTGTCAGCAAGTTCCTTCCAACTGGACATGTTGTGACCGTGCCTTGCTTTAGACATGTGTGGATGGAGCTGTAACCTTTCAATCATGTACTTGGACACACCCTGGTCCTCTAGCAGTAATGGAACTCGGTATATAGATGTCAGATCATGTACACTCAATACCTGTAACAAACATGTATGTGTATTATCGAAATGACAATGACTACAGCCGAAACATATTTTTTTCCTTGCCTATTGTTAAATTTCTGATATTTTTTGTGGACCACTGTCTTTCAATTAGACTTCTACAGCAGAGCACAAACACACTGAAAATCTCAACTTGTCCTGCATATCATAGGGTTAAAACATTGAAAATACACAGATTTCAGAATGGTTCATCATTCTGCTTCTAAAGCCACTCGTCATCGTGATAGGACAATAGGAAATTTCATGCCCAGCATACCTTTATATAATATCAAATGGGGATATAAAGAGCTAAAATAATTCTGGCAACTCATAATGTTTGTGCATGAAAGATTGATTAAAACAGTGTGTACGTTTCAGATCAGTATCAAAATATTATTAATTCAAAAGATACAAGTGTCACATAAGCAGCATAAAGGAAGCAGAAGTATAGCTCCAATATCACTAACAAAGCAGAATGAATGACCCCTTCGGCAATGTGACAATGCCTTGAACTAAATAACAATCATTTTATCATTTTACTTCTCAGAAAGTTCAAAGAAGATCCTGAGGCACAATCATTTTTATTTTTATCACATGCTTTGAATACAAACCTATTTTACAGTCTTTCCTGACAAAGTTTCAAAGAAGAGTGTAGAACAGTGACTTGTGTTTAGTTTGACTCACCTGTTGTGGTTCTACATGACAGAACAAAGAAACCTTGTGTTTCACTGACTCACTGATAGGTTGGGAACTGCGACATACAATCTGAAAGTGAAATATACAATAAAAATACAAAACAATCTATAAACCATGGAAAGTGAACAATGATCAAATCAGATGCTTCTGTACAAGCTATATAATCATATGGCTGGCAATATGAAACAAAGGATAAAAATTAAAAATAATCAGTATACAAGAAAATCACTGGAAGCGAAGAATGCTCCCCAAATGGCTATTGTCTATAAAAGGAGAACTTGTAATCCAACACCACTTGTACACCAAGACATGACAAAGAAAACCACCTTTTATGAAAAATAAAATAAAGAGAGATGATTAAAGTAAAATGTTTGATAGGATTATGGTTCTTGTCTTCTGTACTACCTTTCATTAACATCTATGTATGTACCAAGTTTAATTTCAATCGCTTTAGTACTGTCTAAGATATGGCTAGGATAAGTAACACTATGAAAGAAATAGTTAATGGGAGATAACTCAGTAATATACAGGGTAGGGTTATGGTTCTTGTACAATGCACTTCCTCTCACTGCCATCTATCTATAAACCAAGTTTCATTTCAATCCTTTTTGTACTTTCTAAGATATGGCCCGGACAGGCATCCATTATGAAAAATAAAAGGTTAAGGGGAGATAACTCTGTAAATGTACCGGGTAGGAGTATGGTTCTTGTGCACTGCCCTTCCATATTATGCCATCTATCTATAAACCAAGTTCCATTGCAATCCCTTTTGTACTTTCCAAGATATGGCCCGGACAGCCAACTATTATGAACAAGAGTGTCCATGCCACAAAATACGCCGGTATAGTAGTACACAAGTGAAATTGGCATATAGTAAGAAAGCAAATGTCTACTGTCATTCTGAATAATCTGTATGCTTGAGGCGATTAGTTGGTTAACAAGCTTGGGCAAGATATTATACCCACAAACATTGAAAACTGTTAATTTGGACAATTTCGGCTAAATAAGGGCCATAACTCCAAAGTGCTTAATGAGATCTGGCTGATTATTAAATGTGGCGGAGAGATTATGCCAACAAACATAATTACTAAGTTTGATACACCAAGTTTGATGATGATCCTTTGAAAAGAAGTTAGAGAGCGGACAAAGTTAATTTTGGATAAGTCAAGGGCCATAACTCTAAAGTGCTTTATGGGATCTGGCTGGTTATTAAACTTGGCCAAGAGATTATGCTAACAAACAATGTCACAAAGTGTCATGATGATCCATTGAAAAATATTCAAGTTACAGAGCAGACAAGGTTAATTTTGGCAATTTTGGCTAATTCATGGGCCATAACTCCAAAGTGCTTCATAATATCTGGCTGGTTATCGGACTTGGCCGAGATATGTTGCCAACAAACATTTTCACAATGTCTATTCTATACCTGTAAAAATATGTTTATTATACATTTCGGAGAATCATAAATTGAATTTTAAACTACCTAATGTTTGTCTTGTTATAAACCTCAATGGTAAAAGGACTGATGTTTGCCCATGATTTTCTGTTCAACCTTACTCCTATACAAGTTATATGATATGGTTATTACCAGATCTGGGGAAAGACCCAACCCTCTGAGCTCTCTTATGCTGGCCTGGGTGGGCTTTGTCTTCTGCTCACCTGTGGCTTTAGGCTGAAAGTATACAACAGGGGGATAATTTATCAATAATGCTAGGTGTACTTTTTGTTCATAAATATTTGATCCCATTCTAACATTGGTCAGTTTATCATACTTCTAAATGAGAGATATTAGTAACAGTCCTAGAACACTTTAACAAAACTTCACTAAGCTTTTCATACATCCTCACCCTGCATACAGAAACTTTGACAAACATTACATAAGTTACACAACCATGTTATCTTAAGCAAACACTCTTTAGCCAACTGTTATTTCCAAATTCTAAGATTCATTTATTGTTACTGGTTGTTTTTTCTTCAGATAACTCTAAATTTGTTTGCTTCTTAAGTTCAAATTTTGGCGACTGTTTACAAAAAAGAGAGACAAATTAAGTCATTAAGACAGCACAATACATAACTATTAAGGCTTCAAACAGTCCTGAGAAAAAAACACACTAGCTTTAAGCGTGAGATATTGTACTCTACCTGAGGTACCAGACTGACATGTACGCAGCAGAAGTTTTCTCTCTTTACACGGAACTGGAACTGACGGAAGGCTTCCACAAATGGCATGCCTTCTATATCTCCTATAGTACCACCAAGCTGGAATGAAATAATAACGCGTTAACTTCTTTAAAGGTAATAATAAAATGCATACTTACTTGATTACACATCTGTTTCATGCTATATATATTGTGTGATATCTTTAATTTGGTCTTTCTGTATGGACCTTTTGTATGATCTTTTGTACATTAATTCATCTGTATTGTTTAATGGATTTTACAGCACTTTGACACAATTAGGACAAATAGTACCAGTAGTTGACTTGTTGATTTACCTCTATGATGCAGACGTCTGGTGTGGCATTATCTCCATCCACCGGTACCCTGGACACTCTCTCTACCCACTCCTGTATAGCATCTGTTATATGGGGAACCACTGAAACGTACAACAGTAATATATGATAGTCTCTTCTATGATTTGTGTAAATTAAGTGTTCTATCATCTCGCTCTGTGAACTATTAAAAACAAAACTCTTGTCTTTTTATGACTTTGAACATTCAATTTTACCTTACTACCAATCTATCACTCCTCTTGGAAAAAAGGTAATTATTACAAAAACGCTCAAAAGTACACTGATCAACTGTCTAATATTGTCTTCGATCATCGTTGGTCATCTGAGGCTTACCTTGCACAGTTTTGCCGAGGTAATCTCCCCTTCTTTCTTTGTTGATGACATGTTGATATATTTTCCCTGTGGTTATGTTGTTGTCTCTATGGAGTGTAATGTCAAGGAAACGCTCATAGTTACCAAGGTCAAGGTCAACCTCTCCTCCATCATTTAGCACAAATACTTCACCTGTGTATTATAGAAGATCATGACATATGTTTCAAGTTAGAGTTATACTTATTGTTCTAGTGTCACAATGATTTATCTTGGTAACCTATACCACATTACAATACCTATATGAACTGAACACTGCATGTAATACATCTTCTATACATTTATCATCAGACACTTCAAAAATTCATCAACAAGTAACACATCCTTTGTTGTAGAAATACCAGTGGAAATCCACACCCGTCTGATACAAAGCGTGGTGATGATATTGATTACATAGAGCACCCGGTGTAGATAATTTTAGTGGCATATGCTTGTACAACTCATTTGAAACTGCTATTGCTTAATTTAAGTCAAATTCTAGCACTTACACACTCATACTTTCATTTATGGACTTAAGTGGGTTTTTTAAAATTTCTTTATCTTTATTTACACCATAACTTGTTAAAACTTGTGACCTCTTACCATGTTCATATGGGGAGAAAGTTCCAGCATCTATGTTGATGTAGGGGTCAATCTTTATGGAAGTAACCCTGACACCAGATGATTTAAGGATGGTCCCTAAACTACTGGCAATCACTCCCTTTCCAATACCACTGATTACACCCCCAGTGACCAGTATGTACTTCATGGCCAACTTCTGAAAGAACCGTGAAGCCAGTATGTCGAATTGTTGATCCCTCTTTGAAGATAAGTCTAAAGGAAAAAAAATCTCAGGTAAACATATTGCAAATAATGACAATTCTTGATTACATCAGTTAATGAAGAAGACATATAGGGTGCAAATGATAGAGCTTCAACTCCACTTTACCAAAAGGTTTAAACTTGGAAGAGTTGGTTCAATAATATCATGTTAAATCGTAACAGAAAACACAAATTAATAAATCAGATGTCAGATTTGTAAAAATATAAATACTACAGACTATGGATGGTAAACAGCTGCATTTTGCCGTATGTATCAGTCATAATAATAAAGCGCCAACATTAACATAACCACTTTCCATTATTGCCATGGCAAATGCAGCGTTCTTCAATTTAACATTTAAAACACGAGAAAAAACTGGCTAAACAAAAATAATTCAAAATCTTTATATATGAAGCAAAGCCAAACTCATGACAACTTATATTTAAACATACAAAAATAAGAAATATAGACAATTACACATTTAAAATCAGTTCACCAAGACATTTAATTTGATCGTGTAAATTCTGTATCATGACTGTAGCCATTTTGTGTGGTGAGCTAGGAGATAAATATTGGAATTCATCGCTGATTAAAATCTTTAATTGCTTCAAAATATTAACACTTATATATACAGTGTTCTGCCAAGGCCGCGATTTTGCGATATTCTCACTTAAAAAATCCAAATGTCACATATAAAACCGTTTAGGTGTGCCATTTGCCGCGTACTAATTTGCATGGGGGACGAATCCTAAACAAATATGCAGTGATCTCCCCTGATAAACAGAATAACGATCAAAAGGTGTCAAGACTGTTTGTCTTTGACTAGTAGTATTTACGTTTTGCTTATGACCTTAACACAATTAATTATCTAAAAATGACCATTGCATATCCTTAACCACGTGTCTCACTCACATTTAAGCATGTCATCACAAATAAAAAACTATTTATTTTTTTCGCCATATTTTCCTGCAAAAAAACGCACGTGGTTTGAAAGATTGAGATTTTTACTGCAATCGTTTCTCAAACTTAAAGGTTTTTGATATAACAATTACAATGGATATTTCGTTAATCTACAATAGTTTAGACAAGGTTTCAGAACGTATTATATCACTGGAGTTTAGTTCATATAAAAGTTTCTTCACGCGTGAAAATTGCCTTGGAAAGAAATGGCTAAAGTTAACAGAAATTGTATAGTCAATCATAAAGGAGAAGAACAAGAACAGTAGATAATCTCCAATAGCATGTATAAATATAATGACCTTTATTTAAAGTTTTGCATCCTTTGTTCCATTTTGTTAACAATTCAGAAAGTATGTATAGGCTCGACTTTCCAAAGTACTTTGGGGATGTTGTGGTAAAAACACTATTACATCGTCAAAACGAGTGTTAAGCTTTCAAAACAAACATTTGTTTGTGTTTTATGATCAACAATTAAAACTCAGTAACACAAAAAAGTTTGGTTCCATGAATGAAGCGATTACATGAGTGGCGACGTCGCGAAAACAGGTCACAAATCGTCTCTGTATTGCAATTTTTAGTTGTAAAATGAGTTTCAAATCGAAATAGAAACTAATTTAAAGCATTTAGATGCAACCTTGTTTCACCAAAATGGTGTTTGATTCACGACTTCAATTGTGTGACCCATGGAATACAACATAACATAACAACAGAAAGAGAAATCAAGAACATTTTTTAATTATTTTGTGAAGGGCCCTTGAGCTGTTGAAGGGGAATAAGAGTCAGAAAACTATTCCAGTAATGTGACAGTAGAAATGGTTACAATGAGTGTTAACAGTTTAAAGTAACAGTTTAAAAGTGTCAATTTATATTTCACACGCAGTGAAATAATCATTTTTTTATTCATATCAATGAATTGGTGGGATTAGAGGTACATGCATGCATAAAGGATGACACCTTGTTACGAATTTTGATGTTTTAATTATACTACATAAACTTTGATGTCCCTAAGGTTTTGAAGATGTCCCCTCATTTTCAAAGGTGATGGGACAAAATGTATGTCCCCTCATTGTTTAATCCTAGGCAGAACACTGTATAAATGCCAGTTTTCTATGACTATCTTTTTGACATATCTACTTAACAATTTAAAAATACATTAAAAACACACATATTTCCCACACACATCTAAAAGCACCTATCTTATCATCTAAAACAATTTGTCAAAGAGCAAGTACCATAACTACAGTACATCTAATTTAGTTGATGCTTCATAAACAATGGAGACATTGGTAAATGGTGAAAATACAAACTGTATTCTGCAGAACTGGATGCACACGCATGTAATCCTGATAGCCTTAGAAGTGATGTTTCATAAAACCTGCAACGTGACTTTCTTATTACATCAGATAGAAGGGTCACAGTCTAAATCATTGACTCAGAAAATTAAGCGTGATCTAGAGTCGCGAAAACTGATTATCTAAACAATTATATTGTTTCTTTGGTGACAACGCCAAACTAATCCACGAGTCTTATTTTAATCTTGTTATAAGTAAATAACACAGACTGGCAGCGTCATACAAACTTTAAAAATCACTAGTAAATATGTTTCAATATCGCGCAATACAAAACCATGCCTTGCTTACCTTTCGCTCTTTCGAACTTAAGTCTCCTCGTACTCTAATTATACAGCATTTGACGAAACCAAATAGTTTATACGATACCACATGATATTGTGGTATAATGGGCATAACATTTTTATTAAGAATTAAATAAACTGCATGTTAATAAGTTTAACATAAAGTGAAGTTCAAATCACGAGGATAGTAAAGGTCACTTATCAGAGGATTGAGTACGAATTGACCGGAAGTGCAGCTGTCAAAAAGTGCGGGAACTAGTAAAGAACAATATTGACGATGACAGTGGACTAAAATTCACCATGGCTGGCAAGACATTATCTCAGGAGTATGATTTCTCTGAATCTGAAGACTCCCCAATGAAGCCTTTCAAATCGGTTAAAACAGTTGCGAACCATACACTACACAAATGTCAAACTGCCCAAACACGTGTATCTTCAAGTTCAGACTTTGAAGCAAATAGTGACATCTTTATCAAACCTGATCATGTGCTTGACAGTGATCTAGATCAGACAGATACCCACAAATACAGTATCAATGTTCATATGAGAAATGGGCCCAGCACAAACGATGGAAGAGGAGATGCCAGTAGAGCCAAACCCCAAAATGACAGTAACAATATTAGTAACGTTAAGCCAGGGAAATTATCGGTTGTGTACATGTGCAGCAGACAACTTGTGGATAGATGTGATCAGATGCTTAAAATACAAAACAGGGTATAACACTACTTAATTAAATACTAAAATATGTAAGGAGGTTCAGCAGAATTTGATATTAGATGACTTATCTTGCCTCACACTATTTTTACAGATGTACTACAAGCAAACAGTTATTGTACTCTTAATTGATATAGATTGCATATATATTTTAAAGAATGTGGGTCCCGTTTTTAATAGATCAAGAGACGGAGGTATGAAAGTGTGATTCAATGTGTCCGTTTGGATGTAATAACAAGAAAGTTTGAAAGTGGGCTCATAACATCTGTATCTGTGTGTTACGTAATTCTGTCAAATTTGACCATTATATTATGGTGCACAAGAAAGAAAAAAGTATCACAAAAAAGAGAAGTAATAGGAAACATAGAAAATAGAATCAGTCACGGATATGTCATATAGACCAAAGTGAGAAGAATAGAAACAAAAACCCCAGCTATGATACCCCATTGGAACCAGTAGATTGACCTCACCAGCTTGCGTGGCGCTACCAGAGACGAGTCCCCGCAGACACAGCTCAAGAACCCACAACGAGATACCACAGCTGAAGGAAATCCCCATTAGAAAGGTTGGGTGGAGAGCTCCCTCTTGAATTGTGCCAAAGGGGGAGCCTCAGCCACTGAGGCTGGTAGACTGTTCCAATGTATAATGGTTCTCAGGAAGAAGCTAAACTTGAACTGGTCAGATAGAGGTTGAGCTGGGAAGAGTGCTTTGATCTGACTGTGGTTGACCGTTTGGTGAAGTACTTGGATGCTTCTACATCAATAAGGTTGTGTTGGATCTTGTACAGGTTGGTGAGTTGGAGTTTGATCCTTCTAGATTTGAGGGGTTCCCAGCTTAGTTGATCCAGCATAGAGGTCATGCTACTGGTGGTGTGATATCTTTTAAGTGAAAAACTGGCAGCTCTGCGTTGGACCATTTCTATTTTCTGCTCGTACATTTTCTGATGAGGATTCCATGCTGAGGCACAATATTCGAGGTTGGACCTTACCATCGTGATATATGTGTTTGTTTTTGTTTCTGATGACGCCGATTGTAAGTTGCGTATGAGGAAGCCCGACAAGTTGTTTGATTTTTTCGTGACTCGGTCAATGTGATTGTTCCACGCCAGATTTGATTGGATGTCCACGCCAAGGTATTTTGTTGAAGTTTCCTCTGCTAGGGTGACACCTTTTAGAATGTATTTGTATGTTTTTGGTTTTCTGGATCTGGAGATTTTGAGGTAGCTACATTTTTGTTGGTGAAATTCCATGCCACATAGCTGTTCCCATTCTGCTAGTTTTACTAGGTCATTTTCGAGAATCACTTGGTCTTCAACTGAGTGTATCTGGCGATGACTGCTAGGATTGGGGCTAGCTCAATGGCACACTCCTTGAGAAAGCAGGCTGAAAGATTGTCTGGATCGGCTGCTTTCCTTGGGTGCTGTAAGAGTTTCTATATTCCACTTACAGTCACTGTGAACTCAGTCATATCAGGGTATGAAAGGTCATCGGGGCATGGTGCCTCACCTGGTTCTTCCTGTGTGAAGACAGACTGGTACTGGCTATTTAGTATGTTAGCCTTGTCAACTGCAGCATTGAAGAGACGACCCTTGTCTTTGAGTGGAGCTAAACCAGTGTTGTCTTTATGAAGTGATTTAATGTATGACCAAAAAATTTCGAGTTAGATTGTCTGTTTTCCAAATCAGGTTCAATCAGGTTGCCAATATATGGTAGGACTGTCTTTCATACTTTTGCGCTTAAGCTTTCCAAAATTTGTACTTCCTTTATCCAATGATTTCTTTGATTTCTTCATGCGGGTGTATAACTTTAATGCATATGCAAGTTGGAGTGTTTGCAACTCATAGTTATAAGATTGTATGAATTAATTTAACCAACAGATACATATTTAAATAAGTATTATAAATAGACAGTCATTCACTGGTTCTGTTAAAATGATAGTTTTTCTTATCTTTCCTGTGTAAACAAGTTTATACAGTCAGTAACCAAACATTGATCAATAAGAAATGCATGTTTTAAACTTCAAGAAAATAGGCTGTTCTGGTCGGAAATACTAGGCTATCCTGACCAAGAATACCAACTACTAACTATCTAAAAAGGATGATTTCACTTGTAACAAAAAGGTTGCTTATAAACCTGAAAGAGATATGAATACAAATTGAACATGTTGATAATTTACTTTTTTATATTCACAGTAAATTTGTGCAAGCCATATATATTCTGTGTGTGATTGAATAATGTGCCATGTCGAACATGCATAATATAATAACGTTTTATGTTACTTTATTTCAGGCAAGTTTAGTGGCTAGTTTGATTGAAGCATACAGACTCCATACATTTGTCAGGTAAACAATGAAGATAAGTTAGTGTTTTCATGCTTTCTAAATATTTTAAAGTACAAAACTAAACAGAAGTTGAACCAGGTTATGTACATGTATACCGTAACCACAAAGTACAAAAACATCTGTATGCACTGATCATTATCTCTGCACAAAATAATGTGTAGTAGAATTAATTTTAACTGTATGTGCATTGATTGACTTCATGTATTTGAGTGTAAATGAAAAATGTATCTTGTCAAATGGTGACAGTTTAGAATAAAAGATAAACTGATGACATCTGTCATTAAATTGTTTTAATTTACTGTACAAGACTACAGTATGTATCTAAAAAAAGTATACATTGACTTTGTGTTAAATGTCTTGTAAAGTTTCTTGTTATGATGCTGTGCATTTGGTTATGAAGCCAGTCATGTAATTTGTTGTAGAGTAGAAGAACCGAGGGTGGCAACATTTGATGAGTTGTGTGTCTTCCACTCCTCCGAGTATTTAAACTTCCTTCAACATTTGAGCAGTCAGGAAGATACAGAAAAATATGACGATGATGCACAGGCATTTGGACTGAGTAAGTTAACAAGGTTATCACTGACATATACTAAAGGGAATCCAGGGTTATATTAAAGTATTTTATACATTTATTCATGGATGTAATTATAATACACCATATTTTAAAGCTGTTGTTTGTCAGCAATGTGCGATGAATTTTCCTATCATAGATTTTTGTACTATCACTGAAATATTTCAATTGTTAAGGAATGTTGTATGTTTACTTACTAGCACTACTGTTACAAGGTGTGCATACATGTTACCACACGGGATGCATACATGTTACTACACAGGGTGCATACATGTTACTACAAGGTGTGCATACATGTTACTACACAGGATGCATACATGTTACTACACAGGGTGCATACATGTTACTACATGGGGTGCATACATGTTACTACACAGGATGCATACATGTTACTACACGGGGTACATACATGTTACTACAAGGTGTGCATACATGTTACTACACAGGATGCATTCATGTTACTACACAGGGTGCATACATGTTACTACACAGGGTGCATACATGTTACTACA
>ENA-OREC01000974-OREC01000974.1-marine-metagenome-genome-assembly--contig:-NODE-974-length-13285-cov-13.834419_pt1 | contig 13285 bp, 12 predicted proteins | sample MGYA00248626_ERZ508543 | MGnify/ENA primary metagenome ERZ508543 (study PRJEB26211, sample SAMN05518279) | marine metagenome | isolation source: Puget Sound, Washington, USA | host: Bankia setacea... | reverse complement strand
AACATGCTTAAATACAAAGTTACAGTTACAAGTTCTGACACGCCAAGTAACATGCTTAAATACAAAGTTACAGTTACTATATCTCCATTGCATATAACTTCCTTGTAGTGTTCTTTCCTCGTCATCTGTTCTGTCTCTATTTGGTTCTAGGGCGGAGTCACTGCTGTACGAGTATGAGCGTAAAATGCGATTGGACACTGATAAGTTGTTGCGTGGGGACAGAGACTTGGGTGCAGCAGCAGGTAAGAGTGTGCTTCTTCTGTCCCCGGTTCAACGTGTGAAACCACAGCGGAAACAAAACTTAGAAAGAAAAGAATAATCTGTCAGAACGCTATTGTATCAATTCCCACATTAGCAGAATTAAGTTGCAAGAAAAATGACAAGACAAGTGTTAGACTATTCTTTCTTTAACTTGATTAATCAAATTTCTCATTAATCATTGAAACCATATCATTAAAAGTTCTACATGCCTAAGAATCTTGAATTTGTATTTTAACATATCTAAGCAACACTCCAAGCAATTGTTGGTCAGATGTCATATACTCTTAGGTTTGAACTGTTTCTGTAAACTTATTGTCAGACAAACTAGACAATTCGCGTTGTTATGAAATACATACACCTATAGTGCTTTCAACTTTGTTCTATTTGGCTACCATGATTTAAAACTGGTAAGTGAATTGTTTCAGTTCACTAAGCAACCAAGTTCATACTAACCTCTGTTACATAACACATAAACTATGAGATTATACCTCATTTGCATAATTTGTTCTTATTTCAATGTAACGTCACCTGGTCATTAAATCCAATAGAAAGCCCCAGAGCAATCTCTTTATTGACCATGGGTGTACAACTCTGTATGGACTGTTTTGGTATATTGGCCAATACAGGATTAATGCTGTGTTTACATAGCTAGAGTGTTACGCCACATATGATACGACAAAAGTGACAGCTTTTACATTCGGGAACTTTTTTTGTTTGTCACTTTAAAATATTCTTAAATGGTCAAGACTTCAGACGTTTGGTATTTCACATTTGGTGGTGTAATTCACTTGTTGATTAAAATAATAATCAATAAATTCAGTATTACATGTATATAACAAATAAAACATGGATTTTTGTAGTATATGCAGTTTACTGACTGGGCAGTCCAAGCTGGCATACTGCGCTCAAAGCAATGTTTTATTTGTTAAATAATGCATCTAGTGTAATCTGTAATAGTTTCTCATTAAACCACAAAATCAAAAAGTGTTTACAATCTACCACAACACCGCATGCATTATTATGTTGATCAATGACTGACAATGTTTGCATAAAATCTGTAAATTTTGAGGGCACTTATTTTTGTCTGCAAAATAACATTGACAGTTACAGTTTATTTTTCATTGCACCCTAACCTTGTTTGGGTTGTATTTAAATTGTTACAGCCTTATTGAACCTTCCTGTATAATCAACAATATGTCAGCATTCATTATTAAATCTTTATTAAATCTGGAGAAAAAAAACACAACAAATTGATAGTCAGGGCACATTGTAGAGCTATTATTTTTAATAAAGTTATGGGTCGATATTTATTGTTACTTGTTTATTTTTGGGGGAATCTATGAATCAATTTTTATCCTGTTGTGTCTTCAGATTCCTCGGGGGAAAGCCTTGCCTCTTGCCTAACCAAGAAAAAGGAGCCTGAAAGCCCAAAGAAGAAAGTGTCCTTTGATATGTACGGCAAGGAGAATCAAAGATATACAGACCGTTACCATGACTCTGTCACAAAATACTCGAGTTATGACAGCTCTTACATAAACGATTTGTTAAAAAGGCAGGAGCTAAAAGACAGACTTTATCAGGTGAAACACAGGCCAATGGACATACGCAGTGCAGATTCTAGGGCAGCTAGATCTCGAAATCTTTTGTTGTTTAGATAGATGATTTTTGTATCTTATTTATCTGTGGTATTTGTTGTTTTTTTAAATATTTATTCATATACTTTTTTCAAGAAACTTTATTGACTTGTGGTCAGGTTGCGGTTTGTTTTGAGAATTAGATAGATTTATTCTTTGTTATTAAATGTGCACGGCAGCAAGGTTACACAGGTGTAAATAAAAAATCATTATAATCCACCTGCAAACACAGTTTTGGGAGGGTAAATAGGAATCACCCTGTCCATCCGTCGGCTCATACTTCTCGTTAACTCAACTTGTCCTTTATGGATGAACCAATACTGATGTAACTCTACACAGTTGCAGTTAATGACCTGTGGGTAGGATAGGCCTTGTCCCAACTAGTTCAAGGGAGATAATTAGTAATGCTGGGTGGGGTATCCTTTTGTGCTTTGATTTAGTTCTAGTTCAGATAGCTTACATTGTATATATTATTGTATTTATGTTCCATAAAGTTTTGACATGATTCCGTCCATTATCAAACCCTGTTTCCATAGTTATACAAATGAATAATGGCTTTGTTAGATGAGATTGGAGAAAATTCAATGTGGTAATAAGTACTAGTTTCTTGTTCTCACAGATAAGGTTAAACATTCTTACATTTTGTCGAATTTACAAATGTTTTTCTTCATTTTCAAAATACATATGTCATGTTTGAATTAGAAATTTATCATATTGACTTAAAAGGCAGCTTCATTTTTGTTGTTGATATGTTAAAGGTACAATGTTAAAAATCATATTTACAATGAATACAATTTATATATCAGTTCCAAATATACAATTTTAAATTGATAGTGGACAACACTGTATGCACATCTAGCTGATTTAAGTACCTCCTTCAGTAGACATAAAAATCCTAATCATTTTCCTCCACAAATAACATGTTTTGTTATTGTTTTGTCATTTTGTGTATTACTTTTATTAAACACATCTATTTCATGTTTTCTATCTACTACTGCACAAGTTGTCGTTGCCTGTGAGTCAGTGTGTATCTTTAAGTTTTAAATATGGCTAAGTTCTTGTCTTCTATATACATGTACATTTCAAACTTACATTATATTTGTGTAAACCTAGGTGAATAAAACGCTGGTATATTTCTTTGTATAAACACAGCTGACCCTCCCCAGTTTGTTTTCTAACAATTGAAATACATGCAAGATCTCACTCTTGGTTTTCAATATTATAGTTAAAATGGGTATATAGCAGGACTTAATTACTATAGTAAAGAAGCCTAAAACTTAAAAAACTATGTATAGTATTTTTCTGTATACAGCACAAGAACCAATTCTGTGATCATTGTGATTATGATATGAAAGTATCTTTATGTGTAGCAACATTTTGTCTCATGAAAGTGTCTCCTGGGGTTTACATACTATTTTTTTTACATATTTGTGCTGTGATTTATTATATCATGTGTGATTATCTTGCAAAACAAGTTTTTCTCTAATTAGAATGTAATAAAATGCTTAATATAAAACAATTGTTATTCTCTTTACATATTGTTTAAGCTATTCTAGCAGTCCAGTGTCCATGCTTGTTTGGTTTTGTCAAGTGTGTCATGAAAGGTTGAGTGTCTAAATTTGTAAAACTATAATTGTCCTGTGCATGCACATTCCAACATTCTATTTCATCTAACCATGTGATATCAGACTTGATTCCCATAAATCGGAAATACCTATTTAGGTGATAAAAATTAAGTGTTTTTTTGACAACCTATATAATTGATGGAATAAGAATCTCAACTTTAAATTACCTCATGGAAACTAATGCCTGTGGTAAATAAATGGTAATTTATGTGTGAAACAGACCCTGACCCATATATTTGAAAAGAAGAACTTGGCTTTAGCTTTGCATCTTTACTTTAGTTCTGCACTGCATGTCATAATCACTGGCTGAAGTTTTAATCCTAAATATTTCATCATCAAGTTTACATATATTTCAGACTACATTTATTTTGTATCAGGCATGTTAAAAGCAGAATACATAGTTTACCTATGTATCTACATATATTTCAGTTGTATTTTTGAAAAACTAAACAGCGGAACATATACAATTTGATCAGCAAAAGAATTTGGATTAACACTGAGGTAAAGACATTTACATTGTACATGTGTATTAGGTAATTCAGTCCAGGACCGAGGTGGTTTTGGAATTCTGAACTTACTTTGTTTGCTATAGTTGTCTGAATCGCAGGTATTTGCTATTGTGAAACCCATCTAACTGAATTTCAAAAACATGTTCAAACCCATCTAATTGAATTTCAAAAACATGTTCAAAATGAGAAAATTATTCCTGCCCAAATCGAAAAATTTGGTATAATGAAGCAACATAGTAAAAAAATCTGCGTGAAAAGGAACCGTTGTTGTTTTTTACCAAATCAACGTTGTTGGAATTATTTTGTTTTGACCTTACATGAAGTGATTGCAAGCTTAAACACATGGTGCACCCTTTTATGTATTTTGAGCATCAATCTCTGCTGTCTTAAGTTAAAGGCTAAACTTTCTGACAAGTCACTAGAGTGCTCAACCTACACAGGTAGTATCGCTTATAGTACAAAAGACAAGTGACATTTCAAGTTTATTCACACAAAATCTTCATATATTCAGTGAAATGAGCTAAGAGCTTCTTCTGTTAACATTCAACAAAAAGTAATCTAAGTCATTTAGTGTTAGGATGTTAATACCAAAGTTCTCTAGTAGGATCTAACTTTTTCAACATATCGTGTTCATGTCGAAACAAGTTACTCCTGCCTCTCATCGCATATGCCTGCTTGTCTTTCGACACTTTATGTCTGTAGCCTACATATGCCCATGCAAAGGCTGCTCCAATGGTGAGTACCCAGTTCTTTGCAAATCGGGGTGCAAATAACAGCTTAAATCCAGTCTTCATCTGAAAATTGAATAGAATATTGTCAATTAATTTGTATGCCAGCATGGTTGATATTTGCCATCATATTTCTGTCTCAATCCTGCTGATCAAGGTTACAACAAATGTCATGTTTAAGAACTAAAACCATAATGCTTCATTCCTTTGCTTCTAAAGAGTTATCTATTATGTTATAATGAGCAGTCACAGACTCACACGGTGGAGAGTAATTATATGTACCAGATTTAAGTTAGTTACCTTTGTTGTTAAAGTGATCTTTTCTTAAGTTCTTCTGCTTTTTGTTTAGTCTCCTCTAATTCCACTCTCAACCTATCCACATAAACAGCCCTGTTTTTCTGATCCCACCAAATGCTACCAAAAAGGACTGTTACGAAAATAGTAGTAAGAGAATATTTTCGAAGTCCTTGGAATATTGCTCTGACAGCCATCAATCTGAAATGCAACAATAATTGAATACACATATCAGTTGATGAATTCATCTGATAGTGAGAATAAGCAGTCACAAAATCCTTGCTATAGGACATGTGAGTGAAAGTAATTTACACAGCAAAATTTGCATTACTAGCATAACAGTTTACATATGAATACATTATGACTATGAACATTAACTACTCAATCTGTTGATCTAAAAAGAACATCTCTTTCAAACAGTACAGTCCCTCTGTGGTTAGAACTAACTAACTGCTTTGCTTTAACTGAGCCCGTTTAGTGTAACTGTCCGAAATGAAGGAACATTCATTTCACATGCACGTTAACAATAGTTATTTCAAAACTATGCAATACCTTGTTTATGGTAGACAGGTCAACACGTAAACAAATAACTATGCACGAGTATGAACAATGGAATTCAATAACTGATGGACTAAACGAACGTGACTGGCAATAAGTTTCATAACAATCCTCACCTTTTCAATGTCAGATCTGCATTTTTATCTAACCGAAAGTATTTTTTTAACCACAAAGATTTAAAGTCAAAGTAAGAAGTCCAATTAACAAAAAGAAAAAAGTGCGACCAAAGATGAAAGAAATTCAAATGAAGGAAATAAAAAGAAAGGGGTTGTTTAGTTTTGTTCTCGAATCATTAATCAAATGGGGTTTAAATAAGCGCTGTATATGCTTGTATGGGATTACCGTGCTCATCTCAGGGAGCATACCAATCTCCCATACAGAGTTGTCGTTCACTGCAGCCTCTCTCAATCTCAATCTATTTGCTGTTAAGGGAGGTCACCGCGTAAGAGATTGGGAGCACTTTCCCCACAAGAAATGTGCTATCATACATACATATATACAGTTTTCAAGGCGATTATTTTTACAGACGGATCATCATTTAAAGTCTGTTAATTGTGACATACGTTCAAGAGAAATACTGTTGTTGTTTTTTAAATTTACAAAGTAAACACATTCTCAAAACATATCACTATGTATACTCTACAGTACTTGTATATTCTATAAAACGATTAATGTCACGATGTTTTCTTTATTGCACAGCTTTGATATATGCCTGAAATGAAATGACAATACATTATCAGTGTCGAACAGAAGTATATACGAGATATATACAGTGACATCTGTAAGTCTGTGAGCGAGGTGAGCTACTTATGTAAACCCCGTCAATGTATGTTCGTCTGTGATGCAGGGTGATTACGTCGGGAACGAGTCCTGAGTTGGTCATGCAACTATTATATGTTGAAACTTCATTCACTGTTTGTGTTCCTGTAATTGGAAAGTTGACAGTAACTTCCAAATAATGTTAATTATTACTGATTCCGTTATCTAGGACTGATATATGTTAGATAAGTTGTTCGGCATAAAGCCTTGTATGTGTAATATTTATTTCTGTTGGGCAAATGCGGACATTCGTCAAACAAAAAACTAACACAACTTTATGGCAGGTTTTCCGTGAAGAAATGATGGTAGATGAACTGATCACCATTATGACCCTTTATTTCAAGGTACATTGTAATATTACATGTAGAAATTCACTACAATGTAAGCATATATGACACAATAACATGTTTTTCGTTATTTTATTTTTAAATATTTCCAATAACGTAATTATGCATGTGGATGACGTATACACTCCATTGAACGATATAAAGCAAGACGTAGGAGGTCTACAATTTGCATAGTATAAAAAGCGTCGTGTGTGACCTTAAATGAGGGTGTGTTGGGTGGGGTTGAACATCATTCTCTCCGTGGCCTAGCTGTATATACCTGCGACCTAAGATTCATGTCTGCGACTTTATCTGAAATGAACAGTTGGAGAGCCACCATCTAATTTAGTTTAAGAATGATATCTGATGGCAGTCCTGCCAGTCGCAATACATAAATAGGAACTGACTTGGTGGGTTAAGATGCACATGCACAGTGGTTGCCCATACGCCAGGGAAACTGGTCCTTCCAATAGGGATTATATTATATATAGGCCATGTCGCTGATGTAGTCACGATCTATGTGAATTTGAATATAATTGGAGACATCAAGGTATGGTACAACGTAAGGGCGCTTTTACCACCAGACTTTTCTGTATCAATCACATAACCTCCATTCGAATCACGTAGGAACTGAGTGTTATCGTTAGGATCCCTCTTGTACAACCTAACTTCGTAGTTGTCTGCTACTGCACGGGTTGCTGCTGTTATAACATGGAATAAATTACAGGCCTTTCCAGAGATTTGTTTCAGTTCCTTATCAATTGACATTGCTTTCTTCAACTCAATCACCATCCACGACCCTTCCTCGTCGTTGCGCTTGGCCCTCTGTCCATGCCAAGCGGGAAACAGCACTAGAAAGTCCATCCGCAAGACATCTTCAACACGTGTCAAACTTTCTTCACTGACAATAAATCGCCCATTACGTTTAGGAACATCGCCGTGATCTTGGCCTATCCCTGCAAAAATCAAAGTACATTAATTTTTGTACTTTTTTGTATCGAGCATTTTTAGAAAAGGTTCCCCATGTATTGTACAATACCTTTTACAAGCTTATGTGAAACTTTTTAAAAAAAATGAGACTGGTTGTAAAACCGTTAAACATATCGTGATAAACGATCGAGGCAGGATCTGAGATTCTAGTCTGCTTTGCTTCATACGTGTGCAAGTACTATGTATTCGTTTAAGGATACCACGTGGACAGTTTATGTGAACGACCATTCTAACGAAGGAGCAGCAAAACGTTACTAAACATACTAAATTCAGGCTATGGGTTGTGTATTTCTTAAAGAACTTAATTTATGCCCCTATGGTCTGAAGCAATATTCTGACCAGAAGAGGACACAGCTAACCTGCTGCAATCCCCCTTGAACTGACAGCACCAGGCATATCGACTCCTTTATCTTCTCTCGTCGAGTTTAAGTCTAAAATAAAAAAAGCTTTAATAATTGAACTACAATAAATTAGTACAAATACAAAATAGAATAAATATCAACATATTGCCAGATTAGGAACATTAGATAAAATCCACGCAATCTGCATATAGTACAGTCCCTAAAGGTATTTGTGTGCTTTTTTGTCCAGAGCGTTTCTTGGTTGGGTTGTGTCGGGGGATGTCTGAAATTTATTTTTAGCGAGGGTAGACATTTGGAATCCTGGCGGTTTCTATGGTAACCAAGACAGCATCCAAGATGACCGCCATTTTATTCATCCATACCAGTCTTTCTACATGTCTTATAGCAATTAGGCACATACGTATATTGATATAAATGTTTTAAGAATGTGGTCACCATACATGGAGCTTTTTAAAAGACATCCAAAAAAGGTCACCAAAGGTCAAGGTCATATCAAGGTCAAACATGAACAAATGTTAACAATCAGTGTTACGCTACTAGTGTTGAACACTGATGCATTATGTATGTTAAAGTTAAAAGGTACTAGATAGATTTCAAAACGTCGCCAATTACAATAACCAACATACATTTCTAGCATCATAATCATTAATACAGGTAATGTTTACGGGTGATCATGCACACTTTCGTCAACGTAAACACGCTGGAGCAATATGAAAGTATAAACTATGCATTTATGAAGTTGTATATTGTTCTACAATGTACTACGGTACAAACAGTAAACGGTAAAACGCCATAGTTTCAAACCTGCATTCGGTGAAGTTACGCGGCACACCTGTAGAATGATGATTCTTGGTTTACCAGCCAACGTTGGACAATTCGTATCACTGATGGCAGCTATGATTTCTGATAGGTAAACGCTTTTGTTGTCAGAGAATATAACTTCTGGCTCCGTGATTTCCTTTCCATGTGATGAAATGGCAAGTAAAAAGTACTCACAGTCAGAATGGTCAAGTGATTGTATATGACATTTCAGGCAACACTTGCTTTTGTCAACCTGGTTGCCGTTTGACGCACCCCGCGTATGATCCCATTTGTCAACTGTTAGATCCATGTGCCAGTCTGGACGTTGATTTACCCAGTCGAACCCCATGCCTTGCATTCCAAATGTCATATCCAAATTTGGAGGATCGTTCTGTGCACCATGCCGTACTGCAAACGTGCTACCTGTACTTGATTGAGTAGACCTGTCATTAATGTTGACTATAAAGAAAGCAAACCCTCTCTTTTTTGTTGTTTCCATATTTGTCTGAAACAAAAAGAATTTTTGTGGAGAAAAAAGAACGGTTGATCGATCATAACCGCGTAACTTGATTGACCGTTTTTAAAAGGCTGTTTGCAAGCGTTTAGATATAATATTATAATAGAAACGTTTATTGACAAAACAATTACATGTATGTGTTTATTTATTCGCGCCAAAATGGTCTGTTTGACGTCGTACGAGCCGTCAAAGGTGTGCGAACAAGGCGATTCTCGCGCTCACGCGAGTTTTTACTAATGCTCATTCCGGGCCAATTAAACGAATTAAATCAATTTCGGTTATTAGTTTGCCGGATGACCGGTATACTATGGTGCATTTTCTTTAAAAAGCGAGTTCGACCGCTGCAGGTTTCGTCTTTACAAATCATAGATCGACCATTGCCGCATTGGAGGATCTAGTCTGTTTTCTGATAACAAATGCATACGTTTATACGTTATAGAAACGTACCTTCACATTCACCTTTCCTGCAGGAAATGGTCGTAAACTGTTATATTTTCGTTGCTCTTGTGTCCTAAGGAAAGTTGTCCAACCACAGACTGTTGAATTGAACTCTCTTTAAGAGACCAAGCTTTTAGGACATTATATAGAATGTGTTTTTAGGGGCTATACTATTGATGTCGTTTGATGATATATTACTTTTGAATAAGAGTACACCTCAGTACTTTTTAATTTAGCTTTTAAGGCATTATTAAATGAATACATATCGGTTAATTAAGACCCCCTTTTTCGTATGATTGAATGAGGTGTGCCCTTTTAATCTTATCTGGCTTCTCTTCCCAAATGAACTGAATTTAAAAATCATTTTGTTTATTCTATCAAGTATTGTTTTTGGTGTATTATCTAATGTTGTTAATAGATATATTAGCTTTTGGCAATGCAAATGTTTTTACTATTGTTACTTTCCCCATTAATGTTACTTTCCTATGTTAATTGCCATCTTTGTAAACATGTTTGAAATTCTGCTAGTTTAGGCCCTATATTTGCTGATACATTCCTTTGGCAGTCATTGTAAAAATTCATTCCTAAAGTCTGTGCACACTCTGATGTCCATTTATCCTTACAGTACCATACATTTGTTTTATTTAATGATCCCACACGTAGTATTGTAGATATAAAAGTGTTGAGATTTAGGCCTGATACATTGCTTAAGTTTTCATCCGTGGTTTAAGAATGTACTATCATCAGCAAAAAGTGTTTATTTTATTTCAAACTCTTTTATTTTGATACCTTTAATGTTTTCATTATTTTTAATATATGATGCTAAAAATTCAATACATACTAAAATAAGCAAGTAGATAATGGACAACCTTGTCTAACTCCTTTTTCAATATTAAACTACTCAGAAAGATGACCATTATTCACTATAATACTGTTAATATCTGTATAAAATGTCTTGATCCACTGTATAAAATCTATACCAAAATTCATCTTCTTTAGACTTTCAAACATATATTTATGGTTTATACTATCAAAAGCTTTCTCAAAGTCAGCAAAGAATAACAGACCTGGTTGTTTATTTCTATTTAAATGCTCAAACGTATCAAATATAATTCTTACATTTTCCCCAATATACCTGCCCTTCATAAATCCAGTTTGGTCGCTACTTATTAATTTTGGTAGACTATTTTTCATGCGATTTGATATTGCTTTGGTTGCTATCTTATAATCTATGTTTAGAAGAGTTACGGGTCTCCAATTTTGCTTTGCACCTTGCTTTTGTAAGTCTGTCATGTGTCCTTTTTCAAATGAGTAATTAATAGAATTCAAAAATATTGCTTAATATCATGCCAAAAGAGTTTGTAAAATTCTACAGAAATTCCATCGGAGCCAGGACTTTTATTGTTTTCCATACCCTTTAATGCACATTCACACAAAATTCGTTTTCCTTCACATATTTCTCTTTGATCGTCTGATAACTTGTCAACTTCCGTATTAAGTATATTGTTTAGTTCTGGGTCAAAAAGCTCATCGTTGCCTGGTGTTTTTGTATACAGTTTTTTATAATACTTGACCTGTTCTGTCAAAACATTCTCTGATCCATATATATAGTATTTATCTACTAGTAGTTTACTTATTACTTTTTTCTCTGCCCGACTTTTTTCTTAGTATGCAAAATAAGAAGTGTTTTTTTCATTGCTTTCAATATGTATAGCTCTTAGAATTTAACCATTTAATTTCTTTTCTGTATAGATATCTAACTCTTGTTTTTTTCGTTAATATTTTAGTAGTTATCTCATCAATATCACTTGCATTAGCATTTTGTAACTTTAATTCTAGTGAGTTTATCTTATCTATAAGTTCAGTTTCTTTCTCTTTCTTTTTTTTAAACACTGAATATTTGATTGTTTTGTTTCTAATAGTCCCCTTGATTAATTTCCATAAAGTGTTTGCGTTACATCCCTCATTAATTCTAACTGTTTCTTTTATGTGTTCTTTTAAATTATTCTGATATGCCTTGTCTAATAGAATGGAGTTATTCATTTTAAACATACCTGGACCCCTTTCCATATAAAGTTTATCTATCAACAATGCAACTAGACAAAGATCAGTTTTATATCTGTGTTTTATGTTTGTTGATTTTACAGAGTTAACCAAGCTGTTTGATTAAAAAAAATAATCACGACGACAATGTATATGTGGTCTTTCTTGTATTTGAATGCCATGTATATTTCCGCGTACTCGGGTGTTTTAACCGCCAGATAACTACCAGATCATGAACTTTCATTACATCTTTTATTGTTCATCTACATTTTTTAGGTGTGTCTAATTTTCCATTTTTCTTATCTTGAGTTGGATTTAATTAAAACAGTTTTAAAATCCCCACCAATAATAACCTGGTTATTACAAGTATTTAAGAATATATTGAGTTTATCAAATACAGTTACATCGTCTTTATTCGGACCATATATGTTTACTAATGTTATTTGTTTTCCATAATGATAACATTTAAAGCCAATATCCTACCTTCCATTATTTGGACAGAATCAATAATTTCAACATTACAATTTGGTTGTATAAGAATTGCTACCCATTCACTTTTTGAACTTTTCCACTGAAAAAACATTTTCCACCCCCAGTCAGCTTGCCATTTGTTATTACTAGCATCTTGTAGGTGAGTTTCTTGTAAAAAGTAAACTGTAAATTTTAAATCTTTTAACCATTGAAAAACTTGGGTTCTCTTGTGTAGATTGCCTAAACCTCTGACATTAATTGAAGCTAACGTAAGATTTTCCATTGATCGAACTGTTGTACAAAGCATTATTTTAAGTGTTAAGGTAACAAATTCCATATTATTGACACTCAATATTGTGACGTATATATATATATCTACTGCATAACAATCATACCTTCATTGTTCATATTATACTGACATGTAGTGTACTGTTTTAAACATCTATGGGATAAAGGTGGTTTTTAATTACATTATAAAAGGGCTTCTTGCTATATACTGTTTAACCTTGTTATAATACCAATACTAAGAATTGTTAGACAAAATATAAAACAACAACCAGAAAGTACTAAACCAAACACACTGTCAGACACTGTAGTTGGTTTAACACTTTCAGTTGTTCACTGTACATGAATACCAATGTTACAAGGCTTGTCTGTCAGACACTGTAGTTGGTTTAACACGTTCAGTTGTTCACTGTACATGAATACCAATGTTACAAGGCTTGTCTGTCAGACACTGTAGTTGGTTTAACACTTTCAGTTGTTCACTGTACATGAATACCAATGTTACAAGGCTTGTCTGTCAGACACTGTAGTTGGTTTAACACTTTCTGTTGTTCACTGTACATGTATACCAATATTACAAGGCTTGTCTGTCAGACACTGTAGTTGGTTTAACACTTTCTGTTG
>ENA-OREC01000973-OREC01000973.1-marine-metagenome-genome-assembly--contig:-NODE-973-length-13287-cov-15.900454_pt1 | contig 13287 bp, 8 predicted proteins | sample MGYA00248626_ERZ508543 | MGnify/ENA primary metagenome ERZ508543 (study PRJEB26211, sample SAMN05518279) | marine metagenome | isolation source: Puget Sound, Washington, USA | host: Bankia setacea... | reverse complement strand
AACATTGAAGTGTAAATAGAAATACCACCAACATACTCTTCAGTGCAGTGGAAACATTTGCTCCGTTTTCCTGTAAATTGTTAGAGAAAAAATCATATGAACAATTCAGTGCTATTAATTGTCAGCCCATTATTTGATATTTCATACAGTTGGTCTTTTTAGGTCATGACCTTAATATGCTCTTATAAGTTACCACCTTCCAAGAATAAACATCTATGAACAAGGAATTCAAAAAACATTTCAAAAACACTCAGCTAAACTGTAAGGTTCTGTTAATTAGTATTCAGTGTTCTTGTTTCATCAGCTTTAGCCACGTGCTGATATACAAAGTTTGTCAGCATTCTTTGCATATAAATTGATGATTATACTAAAAACAACATCGTTGCACCAGACATACCAGACACAAAACTCACCAGAATCTTTGAGCTTGGAGACAGCATTTAGTCAGATGACATTCTTTAATTCTTCAAGCTCTTTAAACATATGTCTCCTATGAACAGAAATATCTAGAAGTTCTGGATTTTGTAGTTCAAAGATTCAAATGGTTATAAAAGAAATATTGCAGGGCATCAAATAATGGACCTTTACTGAAGGCTTTCATTGTTAACTTTTAGAGACCAGGGTACCATTTTACTCCAGCACTTACACAAAATGTAAAGTTACGCAATCATTTTCTAACATAATAACTTTTAAATCACTGACCAAATCAAAAAAGTAAAAGACATAGTTTAACAGAATATGAACGATGCTTAAATTCTAAATTCTGTTGGATATAATTTTATATTACATTCAAGCTTTAAATTTGTGCGTAAGTTTAAATTTTGCATAAGTCCTTTAGTAAAACGATACCTAACACAATGTAGACGGTATGGTAATAATTGAAATTGCAAAATCTTGGTAATTGGATTGCGACTTCTGGAGAGTTAATGTAATCATGGTAGTACAATACTGGGACAGAACACTTTGAAGCTGTGTCCATACTTTGACCTTCTATTGATTCTAGATTTAGTCTGTATATGTAAATCTAAATAACAGAGCGATTGCAGATTTTGAAACAAGTCCAAGACCAGACCTCTGAAAGAGAACATTCTTCATCGGCGAGGAATTAGTTTTCCCAGACTCCCTACATATATACAAATACCATATTTTTTCACACCTTTAAATTTATGCAAAACAGGTATTTAACGCCCTTTGCGGCACAAAATTGGTAGTTTTAAATATCTTCAAAGGCATCCTGTATTCTTTTGTGTGAGTTTTGAAAAAAGAAAGTCAACAAAAGAGTTTGACGAAAATGGGTTGTGGCAGCTATTGTAACGGGAGGATGTTTTGCATGCATTACCATAACTCCTCTATTAAGAACACCGTATCTGAGAAATAGTAGTGTTAAACTTTAGAAGTCCGTTGAAGCGAAATAAATATAGAAATAAAACATGAAGGTTGAGATTAAACAGTAATTTAGAAGGATATCATTAGAATATTATTGTGTTTTAGCGAGTTTACAAAATCCATTGGTCCTCCCTTATAAGCTCATTTTTAATTATAGATATCTGAACTCCTTAAAAAAATCCTTGAAACTTTAACCTTGACCTTCAGATAACCTTGACCATAACTTAGTGATGTAAAGAAATGTTATTGGTAAAGATGATAGCATTGAAATCGAGAGACAGACATGTTCAAAGAGTTATATATAGATTAACTATAGTTTGGGCATTTATGTTATACAGTCAACACTCATTATCTCAACATAGGATAAGTAAAACGTCAAGTTACAAATGTCGACGTATACGAAAAAAACTATAAAGAATGTATAGGGACAGAATTCGGGACTTTACAAATACATCAACATATCTCGAGTGTCGAGATACCCGATGTCCAGATAACGAGTGTCAACTGTATAATAGTGAGACAGTAATATGGTAAATACATTGGGGTACATGATTTGAATATGTACGGTAGGGGGAGGGGGAGAATGTCTTGAAAAGGATAAAATTTCTAAAATCCACATATTTAGAGTGCTCTTCATACGGGAGGTGTGTAATTTAAAGAACCATTTTTATGGGGTCAGTGAAAAGATAATGAAAGGTTATCGGGCGATTGTAATCATTAAACTTTTAGTATAATCATAGGGCCAGGCCGTTAAATGCAAACATATAATTTAGATTTTGTGCATACCGATCATGTCAGATTTGTTGATGAAGGGGAATGATTTGTCAAATTTCAAGCTTTGCAAATGGTTTTAAGATCAACGTTAATCAACATACTGTTTAAACAGCCGGTGAATCTAAAGCCTAAATGGTCTGATTTAAAAGATCTAGAATCATCAAATTTGCTTTTAGGGTTGAATAAAAGATGGTTTCCAAATTAAAAGCTTTGCATTGTAACTTGACATATCTAAGAAAAACAACATTGGCCAGGTCATATAGGTAAACAAAATTACATCTACAAGCAGTTTGGCGACAGATTATGTTTGTTTATGTTGTTTTTTCTGTTTCAAATATTAATCTATTTATTTTCAAACTGTAAAAATGGAAAAGTGGGTGTATTTGTTTGAAATTAAGGACATGCTTTTTATTGATGTTCGTGTTAAATCTTTTTTCAAGTTTACCAAATTTAGGAGGACACTTCAAATTATCATGCATTCATATTTGCCATACATGCACTTAGATTTAAATTATTCTTCAATGCAGATTTTTGTTTATCAAATGGTTACTACGGCGATGAGGTCAAAACCCTCAATGTGTTAGCGTTTGTCTAGACATTGTATTTAGTTGGTTTTACGTTCCTTTCACATCGCACGAGGCATGTTAATGAATATTCATGAGGTCTCATTAGTTTTGTAATTACTAATTAGCGCAGAGATTAAGTCATGAAACCGTGTAGTCATTTGAATAAACCTCACATTTGTATTCAAAAAATGCAATCTTAAGAAAAGTACACTCAACCTGTCTGAAATAGCGACAATAGTTTTTTGACAGTTATTTGCTATTTTCCTTGGCAACCGTTTTATAGCAAGTTTGCAAGTTTGAATCGTTTTGTTTAAGTTGTTAGCAGATCATTTAATTGGAACATATAAGAGGAATGGCAAAGATAAGGGCAAATGTTTGATTGACGCGAAGAGGTAAATAGTTAGTCTAAAACATTCTTTGAACCTCATATATAACTACTTTACAAACAGCTCTAATTTAAAGCATTCATTTAATTGGTCTTGATTTTTTGCTATTGTCTGGTTGCAAAGGATCTATTTTATGATGCCTTGCTGGTAATAGTATGATGAATTTAAATAAACTTACTAAGCCATGTATTTTAAAATTATAAAACTCAATAACAAAAGTGTTATTTTTACGGTGTTTTTTTCCTCATTTTTCGAGTATTTCCTCCCAGTTGTTTATATGGAGATTTATGGCATGGTGTCGGTCAGTAGCTATGATGTGATACATGGATTTATTGCACCTTAATTAGCGGGTCATGATGGAACAGGTGTTTTATGCTATGTCTCGTTAGTAAATCAGGTAAAGTTTACTGACAATGATGCATGTCTGTGGTACAAATACGTGGCCTTGTTTGCAGCTGTCCTATATAAAATATTACAACCACATAGGGTTTTAGGTTTTGCGTCTGCATGTTCTAGATTAATGTAATAAAACTAATGATAACAATTAATCTCTATTACGTATGATCATATCAATGACAATTATGCAAAGTATTGTTATAGATATACACATATGAATTTTAAATTTTTGTTTGTAATTTAATTTATGGCAAGCTGATATTTATGAATTGGCCCCTGCCCTAATTTTAGTTCATTCTGATTGATTTTGATATTGGCATTTGTGTCGGACTTAAATTTACAATTTCTAAGTATAGCCTCATTTTAGAAATAGAAAAGGTCAAATTCTTACAAAAGTTCACTTCATAAATATTTTGAATGATTATTTTTTCGCTCTCCATTTATTGAAGAGTTGTATTTTGTAAAAGTACTGTGGAAATACACATTTAGACCTTTAAAGATACATTCTGACTGCAAATTTAATTTAAGGAATGTTATTTTTTGTAGAAAAGAAACTTTGAGTTTTCAATAGAACAAAGTACAATTTTGTTATAGAGGAACATTTGTCAGTTGTTTTCCTTTTTCCCCAATATTGTTCTTTTACTGATTTTGCTATCATAGTAACTTTCTCTTTCACTATAGATTTGTATTTATTCCTAACATGGTATTCACTTGGTAAGATAAATGCAAGAACAGATGTCTTTGTATGTAGGACTTTCAAAAAATCAAACCATCTCCTCCCCCTTCTCAACCTTCTCCACCCTAGAGTGACCAGTGACTCCTAATTTCGCCTGCAGTAGCTTGACCGGTCACCCAGTTAGCTACCCTTTTGTCCCACTTTTTAAAAAATCTGACCAAAGCGAAAGATGTGAGAGCTCAGGTATACTTACTAGATGACCATTAAGATAACCTTGCTCGAAATATGTTGACCTAGCTGACCATTCAGAAATGTTCTTTGTAAGATGCTGCATGGGCTTTAAGTAGCTTTAATAGTACAACTTTGTCACAATATAGTAAAGACTGAGTCATACAGAGCCAAATTGTTACATCAGTTAAATTTAAAAGTTTTGGTTCATTGTTACATGTATTAAACTTAGTCATATACTCTATCTGTGACATTGAGAATTAAGGCAAAGGCATTTATTTTCATGGATTTCACTGTTCAGGAATTTAAATGTCTGTGAAATTATTTTGGAATCCACAGTTTTCAGGGCCCTTGTAAGGCGTCTTTTTTTAGGAAACCAGCCATGAAATTGTTTGCAAATTGTCTTTCTCTATCCATTTAATTAACTGTCTTTTTATTGAATGTAAATCGATCCAATTTCAAAAAAGGGTAATAAAGGTTAATACAAACAGAAAAAGTCAGAAAGAAACATCTAAAATTTAATATGTGAAGGATCTTGAGTATTAAACAGGTTTTGCAGCTTGTAAATGGTCATTTCTCTTGTTCTAAACTGGCCACTGGTCACCTAATAACATCTTCATCAAGATTAGCCCACGCAAAATGTCGTTTTAATGCGCAGTTTGGCTTGCAGGAAAATTCCTTGAATTTTTGGCTCTGCTAAGTAAAATTATCTACATAGTTAACATTGTTTTGATGTACCTGTGTGAAAAATTAGGACAGGCTAAGGACAGGGATGTATTTGTGAAGCAGATTTAAAATGCAATACTGTTGTTTAGCAATCACTTTTCCTAGCTTTTCAGCGCAAAATTGTTGTATGTTTAAATTGTTAGAGTAGCATTTGAATCATTTTTGCACTGAAGCTTTTAAGGTTGAGAAGATCAAAGGGTGGCTAGCTGGCTATGTGTGGCTTGGGGTGCTTTGGTCAAGTTTGTTTGTAACATTATTTTCACCTTGTATTTTGTTGCAAACATTTCATTTGACAAGTTATTTTGTATTCTAATAGGTATACCATACAGTTTTGCTAAAGTCATTTGATTTTAGTGATATATTTTTTGCTCAATTACATGTAGTGCTCTTTAATGATAATCAGCATAAAGCATTAATTTATTGTAAAAAGACAACACATTAACCCAACACAGCTTACAAATAGATAAAAAGGTAATAGGTAGTGCAGACAGAAGATTCAAACAATTTCAATGTCAAAATACTTCAAATCTTATTCCTGCATGCGACTTCAGACATTTGTTTGCATAATTTCTCATCTTATTAACGAATTCCTCGTTGGAAAGAACACATTTACAGCATTTTTGGGTTACATTGAGACGTCTCGGGGGTGTTTACCTTATGCTTTAATCAACCGTATCTATATTTTGGTGACATCACTAATTCGACTGTGGGATCCGTTATGTCAATATTGAGGTAAGCGATACACACAAATTCTATTCCAATGACTATAGTTTTGAGGAATGTCTGAAGATTATGATCCAAACTTACCGTTATATTTATAAAGAGGAAAAAAAGGTAAAAGAGGTGTTTGTTGTCAAGCTGTTGGGAGTGGTTTTGAATACACTTTCCTGAGTATAATGCATGACCTGACTGCGACATGGACTTGATCCAAGGTATAATAGGAATTGGGTCAAGTGGTCAGTTTAAGTCACACTCTCCTTTTTTATATATAATAGTCTGACCAGGATAAGTTGGTGATTATATCATTTATAAAAAATATAAAAAAATGGTGCACAGAATTTTTTTTAGTTTGACTGGGCATAAGATGTCTTAAATAATATAAAAAAGATTGGGCTGAATAAACAAAGGCTTTTTGCAATGAGCTAAATAACTGATCCTCTGAAATATTTATATAAACCTGTGACCTAATGTTTTTCCTACAAATATGCGAGTGGAAAAAATATAAAATTATCAAAAATCCCCATCAAACTGTAATTATTTTCCCAAATTTATTTTGTGCAAATCATAAACACTCAGCATTGAAATTAACTTATCTGGAGACATGCCTTAATTCAATGCTCAATAATTCCTCAAGGACAAATAACAGAGTTAATTCAATCTTAAATGGAAAAAATGATAACATAAAAACGCCATCGATTGACAGTGAAAAAAAATTGAAATTACGACTTGATATTAAAGATCTGAAATGAGTTTTTTTAACTGCATCTTAAATACATTGGATATTGATGAGAAACTGATGAAAGGAAAGTGATATTTTCTGACAACAATACATTTATACTGTGCAATCCTTGATATCCATGTGGACATATAATGTCGATAAGATTGCTAGCTGTCAACTGGAGGCCAAAGTAGCAGCAAGATTTAGTAAACGTTACATCCTCAATTTTTTCAATCAAAAGATAAATAACAAGAAAATACCATATTTTTCCCCCATATGATACAAAGAAAGTCATATTTTATCTCTGGATCATTATTTTGTACATTCTAATTCTATTGACAAATATCTTTATTACTTGTTTATCTCCCTTGACAAATATCTTTATTACTTGTTTATCTCCCTTGACGAGCCAAAGAGCATCTTAAATCTGATTTGCATGGTGTCCAAAGCCTAACACTCTTGAGTTTCTGTGGGTTTTTTAAAAGTCCTTATAGTAAAACTGTGACTTATTTATATCAAGATTGAATACAATGTATTTATGTAATTGTGATATAGAACATATTTTGTAACATAGAATTGCAAATATTTCGAGATATGATGGAATGACTTTCACTGATCTGTTTGTACTGGATATATTATAATAGAAAGCACATTAAATGAAAAACAAAATTGATATGTTCAGGTTACTATGTGATTGAATACGATATATGAGTAACATAACTGATCAAAACGCAAAAGTACACTTTAAAAATGGGTTGACAAGAACCATTTAAAACGTCTTTAATGTATTGAATGCTTGAGAAAGTATAATCTAAATGTGAGATTAGTTTGATAAAAGTTATAACATAACCATTTAAATGACACCAAAATGCAATAAAATCAAAGGAGAAGTCATTTTTGTAAGTCTGGAATGTTATGTAATGTTCTGCCGTTATTTAAGTTAATTTTTTTATTCAAGTTACTTCAAACCAGTTCAGAGCATGACTGTTTTATCTACTTTCTAACTTAAATAGAGATAAAACTGTTTTGCGTTCGTTCAATATTTTAAGTTTCGCAATAATATCTTGTTTCAGTTCAAAGCTAGTTTTTATAAACATTAACGGCAAAATGAATAGTTTGTAAAGATGTGCTTCATTTAGCAGAAAGATGATAGTTTTAATGATATTCAATTTATCAAAACGCAAAATGAAAGAAGAAAAAAGTGAGAAAAAAATCTTCTTTTATTTAGAATACATAAATACAAAAGTATACTCTATGTTATGTCCATACTTGTTACTTTGTAGTTTGAAAAATGAAATTTATGACAGTATAAAATCATGGTCATCAACAACCAGGACCTTTACCATAGCAAGGGTTTCGGTCAAGTAAGTGAAACAACAGGGCCTTTAAGCTGAGAGAAATAGTCTGAAAAAACAACACTTTTGCAGCCTATTCTAAACAACAGTCCGAACTTCTGTTATTTGAATGTTTCACATGAGCATTTCTATGACAACAGCAACAATATTTATCAATGAAACTAAAGAAATGATATCAATGAAACATAAGATTTATTTTAATGAAATGCGCCTAATTCCTGCTGCATAAGCAATTCTGGGATGCTAGCTTAAATGTCAGATAAACGATTCTAAGATGCTAAAGATCACTCAAGTAACTTGTAAGTTTAAAATTGCTTCCTTGCCTGTCAATAACGATAGATGGATGTTCTATATATGGAGCTCCACCTATAGAAAGGTCATGTGATCACTGATTGATGTAACGCTTCAAATGGAATCTCAAAGTATATACCACCTGGGATAAAACATCATTGAACATCATCAGCATGACAATCTTAGCTCAATAGATCACACAGGAATTAAATGAACACACAGAGGGGGCCTTGTAAACTGTGGTCTTTGATTAAGGTGTTCTGCATGCTGGTGTTGGCTGACAATTAGCTGACAGTGACAAATCAGTTTGTGCACCTATTATGATAAAGGCTGTGTGGTCGTGGTGACTGTGTAGAACATATTGGAACAGACATTTCAGTATTAAACATTACCAAAATTCTCACCAACTTTTCCAAATCCTAAAGAACATTTCAAGCTCATGAAACTTACCAACAACAAGAGTGAAAATTACCATTGAATCCTTTCATGGGCTTCCAGAAAATATGACATCCCAAATCTTCTAAGGAGGACAGTCACTCATCCAAACAAACGCTAAGAAAAGTCAATATTGCTGTTTTCTCTAGAAATAGACGTTCCTTTTGAATGACTATACAATCAAAAGAGTCTGAAACCCCAAACTATTATTGACCATGGTTATAACCCAGGAAACTGAAATCCTGGAACTATTTTATACATAGTGCTGATGCCAATGTTCTGTAAATAACCCTGCCCTGATGTGAATAACCCAACAATACCTTCACACATGCCAAAAAATCAACATCAGGGGACCTCATTAAGTCGTAATACAGGCATACAGCGCCATTGATTCAGTTCTCATCTAGATTTATAACATTATTGATTTATAACTTTTGTTTTTTGGGGGGGTTAACAGTTTAGGTCACAATTTGTCTACCAGTACTTGCCATCCTACGAGTGGTATTTGGAATGAAGAACAAGCGGACAATCTCAAATCTGTAATATAGTTTGATAATAATGTACCACAGTCGACAAGGGTCAAAAGTGATGTTGCAATTGTTCATGCTCTGCTAGTGATTGGTAGGTGGATTCAGAAATAGAGTTCCAAGGCATCTTGCTGCATGATCTGTTTTGAATAAATTCTGTGTAATAAGTATACTGATACAATACCATACCATTGATTTACCCCACACCAGATTTACCTCATTCCTTCTTAGTACTTCCATCGATCAATGGGGTCGATCAGACACTTAAGTGATTTCAGACTTTTGTATTGCTTGCTCAGCATGAACAGTCCATTATTAGTTCTAGAAGTGTATAATATTCAGACAAGAAATGGCGTGACCTTATAATTACGTTAAAAGTGCTGCATGTGCGTCTAGGTTTAACATCTAAAACAAATACTTACCTATTTATACATTGTATAGAGTTATAACAACAGTTTTCTTTCAAACCATCAATACATACATAATTCTTAACTGCAGCATGAGCAAGAGATTCTACTCTGCAAATATTGCAAAACTCAATATCTTACAAACAAAACCAATTTTCTCTCAGTTCTGCTAAGATGTACATCGTTATCTTGGTATACGTAGACTACAAATATATTCCGCAGCTAAAGCAAAGTTTCACGCATTTTTATAGCTGCATTTCTTGGCTACGCAGTTTGAGTAAAGAATAAAATGAAATATGCAATTTGTCAACTTCATCATCTCAAAAGCTGATGTATAACAGGTATGTAAAAGTGTTTACCACATACTCACCTTGCTGCATGTCTCCATTTCAAAAGGACAGAATAACTTAGCGTAAAAACCTGTAATTTGGTTATGCATTTACCTTTTTTGCTTTTTCAGTGAATTTTAGAAAACATGAATATATATATGACCCCCAAAAGCAAAAATTAAGACTTATCTCTAATGAATCTGAAAATGTTAATGGGTATATATGAATTTGAATACAAGTAAATTTCTAGGATCAAAATTCGCCAAAAAAATGCACTCAGTTAAATTGAAAGTTTTACTTAGACAAAATGTTGGGTGTGCAACTAAGCATGGCATATACAACTTTCCCAGGATTAAATTAAACTAAGGGTTACTTAAATGCTTCACCTTTCCCATACACTGTGACTGCATCCTCCCATTAGATAGAGTAATGGAAATTTATGTAATTATATGAGACATTGCAGGTTCACTTTTTGTACCATGTTTGGGCAAATTGATAAATAAAATTGCACAATTACCCTTTTGTAAATTGTGTAGGTTGCATCATTGGATCGCTTTATTCATAGAAATGTGCATTGAATCATCTGCGTTTGTTATTATTTTGGGTTGTTTACTTACGGTTTGATATGAAATGTATATTTCTCATGAAACGTTTTCTGTGAATATATGATATAGTTATAATTGTGAAAATGTACATAAAAAATCAATTTCAAATAAGTACTGCCATGGGTGAAATGTATGAAAGATAATTTATGTTTGAAGTTTTCTTACAATGATGTTGCAATAGAGTGCATCTGGTGTCAATTTATTCTTGATTTATGAGGGAAACTACGTCAAATGGTGTTTAAATTACATAAGATTTTCAATAATGGAGATTTATTAGTAATTGAACAGTGAACCACACACATAGTTGTATTATAACCCAAGATATTTATAAGTGTATCTTTAATTGACTTGTGCTTGTGATGTTTTAACAGACTGCATAATTAAACAATTCCATGTAATTCAATTCAATAAACTTTGTTTTGTATACAACATTAAACTCATATATTTACTAACATAAACTGTTGGTCAGGATTAAAGAGGCACTCATGTAAAGATCAAAGTAGAATCAGTCTGATGTGTATTGCAGTAAGTGGATGGCAATTTGATGTTTGGTGTCAGCTAGAGTAAATTGTTTGGTTCAACTCTTTAATTTAGCATAACAAACTACAACAATGGGGCATTTAACTGCAAATTGTATGAACCCTTTAATTTGGCATCATAAATTTCAACCATAGTTAGTTATGTAGTCAAACTTCAAAACCCACAGTATAACCATTCTTGTCTAATTATGCAAGAAAAATGGAAAATGTATGATGTCATAAATACAGAGTTTTATTAAACAACTTTTACAGGTATTTCACATGCACTTTGTGGTGGAAATAAGTAATTGTATAATTAAGAAAAAATGTTATACTTTGTATAACTAAAGTGCACTTTATAAAGTTGAAAGTGTTTGATGTAGGTAGATTATCCTTGCACTATAGCTCAAAGCAGGATTACAGAAAACTGTAAATGTTGTGTTTTATTTATTTTTTAACAATAATACATGTAGACCCCCATACCGCGTTACAATGGAGTCGCTGCTGGTGTTACATGTAACCAGATGATGTATTTAATTAATTGAGCATTTTTTTATCAAAATTTGAAATAGGTTTTTATTTGATAGGTGTTGAGAGACTGCTGTGTGTTAATGTTTCATGATATCCAAAAGATGAAAACAAATCAATATTTCTCTTTTTCTGAGCAATTACTTATACATGTATTACATTTTGGTATTGTTATATATATATAGGATATAGTTTGCAAAACATTTTGTTTTCTAATTTCTCTGGGGAAAAGAAGAATTTAATTTAAAAATCAAACACAAAAAAAGAAAAATCAATTCAATAGTACCGGTAAAAGCTTATTGTATCAATGTAGATCAGCAAATGTGGTTTTCATATGTATAGCAGAAGACATGGGAAAATATTTTGTTAAAATGAGAAATTTAATGTTTTGAAAAGTCTGTATAACAATTTATGTGGTTATGATATAAAACATGTTCAATGAGGCGATGCAGTCACTATAGTGTCTGGTAACATGAAAGTACATAAGCACAAATACACGCATAGTAACTCATCAATCGTTCACACGCTAAATTTTGCTAAATAATACTTATAAAGTGAAAAGTAATTGTGGATGATTTGAAAGTAACCATGGCATCCACCCACTTTTTTCCACAAAAATACGTTAAAGAGAACATTTTTACTAGTACAGCTGAAAGATGTTTCACAAACTAAGCTTACACAATCGCAATCCTTGCTTATCCCGATTCATTCTGGTGATTTTATTCATGTTTTATTCTGTCCACATTCTAAGCGATCAGAAAATAACAAAAGTCATAATGCAACCCCACTTTGATCTGTGTATACTATTTGACCTTTCATTGTGTACATACATTTTTTATCCTCTCAACTAACTAGCTTTAACCTTCAAACAAATTTTATTCATTTTTTTTGTTTTTTTGTTTGGCCATTTTGGAAGTCATATTGACAATGCAGTTATTGGTTTTATCAAACAGTTTTTGTTCTACATTAATAATAACATACAACCTTTGGCCACTGTTGAAGTAATTTTCAAGGCCATTGTAAGACTTTTGCCATTTTCAACTTTCTCGTACCCTTTAACACTCAGTTATGCAATCAAACATTCATCCATTTCATCTTTTACATCTGTTGTTAACGAATATGTCAGAATATGTTGTAGTGTGAAATAAAGAGAACATTAATCATGCAGTGTGTTCTTGAATGTGTCACAATGACCTTGGTTTTAATATGATTGTTATGATGAAAAGATAACCTAAAGTAACATCAGTAAGGGCTTGGTTACTTTGATATGTAGAATGTGTTTGTATTTGTACTTTTGTAGCTGTTATCACTCATATCACGCAAACTTCGGTTATTCTCTCGGTTGAGACAAGTTCACAAAAAAGTCATGTTATCTCAGAAATTCAAAGTTACTATAAAGTTCAAACCTGTATAAACCTAGTACCCTAGTGACCTGTCAATAGTTAGATGTACAATCATGTGTGTAATCATCTTTGAAACAGAAGAAAATCAGTTCAAAATATGTGTAAAAATCCACTATATTCAATTCTAACCTCGACCTATTTCATACCCAACTATAATGTACTTGTATTTTAGTCTGCTATAAAACACAGGTACATATGTTTTATTTCTTAAGTGAAATTGTTAATAATAAAATGTACAACCTGTAGTGAGGGACCTGTTATGCATTTCTAAACACCAGTAGATAGTGACACCAAAAAATACAAGAGATTTATT
>ENA-OREC01000972-OREC01000972.1-marine-metagenome-genome-assembly--contig:-NODE-972-length-13295-cov-13.180436_pt1 | contig 13295 bp, 3 predicted proteins | sample MGYA00248626_ERZ508543 | MGnify/ENA primary metagenome ERZ508543 (study PRJEB26211, sample SAMN05518279) | marine metagenome | isolation source: Puget Sound, Washington, USA | host: Bankia setacea... | reverse complement strand
GGATGAAAGTTTTTATGGTAATTTGAAGAAAAAACATAACTTGATAGAAGTGCCAAATTTGGAGAAAGTCATATCATAATGTGGATTTGTTATGGAAATTTTTATCCAGTGATTTTCAGGGCACAACAAAGCAGTAAATACCTCTGATACTATTCACTCAATTTCAATAAACATTTCATTAATACAACAATATAAAGCAACCTGCTATGCTGTCTTTTACCACATTTCAACACAATAAATTTAAGCAGAGCAGAAAGGTCAGGATAAATTTGTGTTTGTGCATCTAAAATCAGAATGTGTTTAATTTTAACTAATTCACTGGACTTACTGAAGATTACACAAATAGAAATCAACTATTTTTACAAGTCGGGGATGAAAGTTTTTATGGTAATTTGAAGAAAAAACATAACTTGATAGAAGTGCCAAATTTGGAGAAAGTCATATCATTTTAAAGAATAATTGACAGTTCCATAGGGGAAACAGCTCATGATTAATGTGTAGTGTAGAGTTTTGAGTGATCACTTTTGAGATCTTGCAGAAATCCATTCACAAACTTTGCATATAATAAAACAATTATCAATAACAAAAATAAAATCAAACATAAGCAAAAACAACATACAATTAAAAACAGAAAACACATCTTCAGACCATGAAAGCAAGTCACTGAGAATTGCTAGCAATAGTCCCCTACCAGTTTTAAGCCTTGTGAGTGAAAACAATATTTACAAAAAAGATTAAAATGTGTTATCTGTCATTGAAAACTATATTTATTAGCACAAGTATGTTTTTACTGTTTTTTGATGCCACAATTAATGATGAGCATAATTTCCACATTGCCCTCTAACCAAATACACAGTTTCATAGACCTAACTTGCATAATTTGTGAGAAACTGCAGGAATCCAGTTTTTTGGGACGGTCAGACTGAGGGAAAGACAGAGGGTAAACCTAGCCCCCTCCGGTCAAACTTGTAGGGGACTAACAAAGCCCTTGGACAACATGAAAACAGAATTTTCTAAACTCTAGACGTAGTTTAAAACTTAATTTCCCTACACAGATAAGAGAAACATTATTGTAATGGTCCAATCTCCAAAGAGTTGTAATGCCTAGGAATTAAATGTGCATTTTCTGCATCTGAATTGTATTAGCCAAGTACCACATTGATAGCCTTTAACTACTCTGTGTTGCCTTATTGCAGTCTTTGTCGCTGTTTCTACTTTATACAATCTATCTTTCTTCATTTATTTACCAACCTATTCAATATGTTTTAAAAGATACATGTATGACAATGTCAACAGCACATGCAGTCTTTTATTTTTAAGGTTTTATACATTTCTTTTCGCTTGTTTCCAAGAAAGTTGGGTTATAAAAAACACATTCATTCAAGTGAAACAACAGTGTTTGATGTTCATAAACAAATTTGATAAAATGGAAACTTGTAACATGAACTGCATGGATCAGACACCATCATTCTTAGTTTGAACCAGTGTGATTATGTGTGTTGGGGGTCCATCCTCTATCTGAATTGAATGTGACTGAGAAATAGTGGGCGTCTGGCATATCAAGTAATAGTTATCAGAAACAATTTAAATTTTAGACCTAGACTTAATTTTAGAATGATTTCCAGAAACCAATAATACCCGCTAACACCAAACAGACTTAGCTTATATGGAGTGATATGCACCTTGTGTGTGAAATTTTGGCATTAACCTATAATAGTATAATGTGTGGCTTTAGCATACATGACATGAAAGTGTATAATATCAATTAAGTGTGTTTACTTGATGGAGTAAGGAAGCTCAGGGCTCCTGTGACGATTCCCATGACTTTGGCCCTAATCTGGGTAGGGTTTTGATAGGAGAGATATGTGCAGTGTCAATTTATCTGATAACGACTGTATATTGGAATTTATACTGCAGAAGGGTCATTTCGACCTAGGGTTCTATCCGGCGATATGCAATTGCACAGTTTCCGCTTGCGCACGCTCCGCCTTTATCCATGATGTTTTGTTTACAAAGTCAACGATATATTGTCCAGTAAGAATTTTTCAAAAATGAATATATGTAAGGTAAGTAAATAAACCAATACCACAAACATAGATTTTGTCATAGTTTACGAGTGTTCGATTTGTCACAAATTGATGATAAATCATAGACTATCCTATAAACTAGCTTTAAACCTAATTTAAGTTATGCAGTGTAGTTGTATAGCTATTGATCTTTGACGGTCAAAATAAGAACACGTGACTTCCAGACGCATGCTCAGTAAATACCAGCCATTTTGTGTCCGATGTAAACAAACGCACACTAGCTTGAAGATTTAAGCAAATGACAACGATAAAGGGCACGCTCCGCTTTAATCATGTGATGTTTTGTTTACAAAGTCACCAATATATTGTCCAGCATAAAATTTTCAAGAATGGACATACGAAAGGTAAGAAAATAAACCAATACCACACACATATAGCTTTTGTCATACTTTACCTAAGCCCAAAATGTCCCCTTTTAAATCCCTTTATTTAACACAAAATAACCATTCAAAATGTGTTGAAAGATCGTCTGGTAAAACACACATGTCAAATCAATGATGTCACTTGATGTTTGTAAAATGAAAGTAAACTGCTCGCTAAAAAATAGGTGTCAAAGTCGATTGACTTCTTATAAATTGTCTGGAAGATTTCAAATTTAAATAAATCAAGACGTCTGATTTACAAAATACGAAACTTTCTTACCAGTGGTTTTGAAATATATGCTATATGGGTTGAATGTTTAAAAAACAAGTTGTCACAAATCCCGGATGTGAATAATGGGTTCATACGTCATATTGTAGCCCATTTGGGTACACATTTGTTTAAAAGGATAACTCCAATGTATGCACCATGTTGCTAAAATGTGCTGGAAACCATAACAGACTTTGTTTAAAGTGTTCAAATTGTCACAAATTGATGATAAATCATAAACTATCCTATAAACTAGCTTTACACATAATTTAAGTTATGCAGTTTTATAGCTGTTGACCTTTGACGGTCGAAAAAAAATCACGTGACTGCCAGACCCATGCTCAGTAAGTACCCGCCATTTGTGTCAAAAGTAAACAAACGCACACTAGCTGGAAGATTTAAGTAAATGACAACGATAGAGGTTGCACAGCAGGTTAAAATTATCAACGTATTTTAAAATATAGCTTTAACTTAAATAGGTCAATCACTCGAAAACTACTTAAACCGTCGAAAACCTACTACTACTAGACGGGATATAGCTTATTTACCATCACAAACAACATTTTCGACCATTTTGTCGATTGACAGTTAGCGTGCGAAGATGTAAACAAGTGCAACGAAAGTTTGACTAAGACATTTTCGCGAACCCGATTATTTGGCGTTATTCGGATATCACCGGTAATAGGGTTACCCCGATAATAGCGTCATGCAGGATTTACAAAAGGCAGTAAAATGAGGAATCAGAAGAATTTGAGTCAGTGGGGGGGGGGGGGTTCAATACAAATTCGCTAGTATTTCCATGAACAAAAATACAATGGCTTAAATGGGCTAAATTCTGAATAATAGTTTACACTCTACAATGATGTACGAACGCACTTGTGTCCGAATCAATTAATTGTTTGTCGTTTGATTGGATTTCGTTCGAAGGTAAGACTCTGGTTTGATTTTAAATAATATATTTACAAGTCATATCGAAATCGTTAAAAACTGATGACAAATAAACCTACCTTTTCACTGAAAAGTATGTTAACAGACGATGAGTGCACTTTGTGTTTACAGCGATCTGCTTTGTACTGAACTTAATTCCGGTGCCCGAATCCTAATCGCCGGTACTGTACCGGTTATTCTAATGGTATCTGGTCATCTCGTAACCTTACCATTTCGTAACCTAGGTGCGTTGGTCACTACGTAAGTGTTTGAAAATAAAGTGTTGATTTCCTTTCAACTAGTCGAAGTGTTAAAAGCTTTATTGATTACCCGGACGAGTAGTTCGTGAACGTTTTTGCACCTCGTTAAAGTTTCAAAAGGGAGCATTTAGCAACTTGTTTAAAGGGCCGTTTTTATTCGAACTTGAGAAATATTTAGAAGGTGTATATCTTGTACCTTGTGAACAGTGTGTGTTTATATCTTTATTTTCGTCTCTTCTGTGTACATATAACAATATCATTATGCATATAAAACACTAGCGATAAATAAAACTATAAAGTACACAGATATTCACGTAGATCATATATAAGAGACACTTTACTGAATCGAAAATTTAACAAATCTAAATTACAAGACGGCATCAAACTTATAAACGTACATGTGTATGTATGTTGTTGTCATCCAATGCTTAATATCTGTATATGTATGTCTGCTGAAAATCAAAGTACACGTATAAACTCGCCGAATACAATTTTAAAAGTACTGAATACTACATAATTATTGCAAATGAAGCTTATTTTCGTTAACATCTAAGTGAATATACATAGATATGTTGTAAAATGTGATGTTTTCGACCTATTTGATGATTTTAAATGATGTTTTCTCATTAAAATCGCTAACAAATTATAACGCAATTAATGTCTTAATTAAATACATGTATGTACACGATGACAACATTGTATATCCGCTCCACAAATTAAACAATTATTAAATAACTTTGTCACTCTGAGTTTAAACATCTTAATAGTATTTATTGATCGGCTTAAATGGGTGCGCAGATAGAGACCGGATCAATCTCCGATGCAGAGTCGTGCTTTGCAGTCTCTCTATCTGCTTGTCAAAGGAGGTCACAGCGTGGGAGATTGAGACCGGGTGAGACTCCTACGGAGTTATCTCCCCTGACAACGTGGTTGGGTGAGACCGGAAACGGAACATCTTACTCACAATATTCTGGAAATCCCAGCCGAAAAAGAAACTAGATGACTATGTCAGTATGTTGCAAATAAATAAAAAATAATTAAATGTTGAAACACCAGAATCTAAACACACAATCGAGTTTTTCTTTGAAGAAACTAGTTATAGACACTTTCCTTGCCCTTTGTAGAGTATTTATGTGATATGGATTCTACCTAGTTCTTCAAACAAATCTTCGTATTTCAGCTATTTTACTGTTTGGAAAATGCATTTGACACATCAAAAGTTATCACAAATGCATGGTTTTCTATGAAGAACTAGGATTGTACCCAACAGTTTTCATATCTTACCATCTATGTTTAGTGTGATATTGATGTCCCATGTACAACACACATTCTTCAATGATGTATTGCAGTCTGTTTTTTTGTTTTTCAGTTACTTGAAGTTGGAAGTCCAGTACTGTGTTAGTTTACGTTTTATGGCAAGACTCGATCCATTACAGGCAGGGGCTTACTTTGAAACATGAAAGAAATACATATTTCAATCAATGGGCAGCTAAAGAAAGTTACATTTAGCCAACAAATTACATATGCTGAACTGCTGAACAAAGTTAAAGCTGAGGTTAAAGTTAATAGAGGTTTTATTATAGAGTACCATCGTGTACTAGAAGGAAAGCAGCGCAGACTACGGATATACAATGATGAGGAATTGTTGGATGCATTGAGTCATACAACACAACTTTATATTTGTACTGATATAAATGACGAATTTATTCAAGAGAGAGATTCTACTGTCCCTTTGGAAACTGTGTGTGTAACGCATCCAGAATCTAAACATCATGAAATTAAAGAATGTTCATCGTCAGGTGGAAAAGTTTTGCCATCAGGCAAATGGGCTTTTTTAATTGGCAATACTGATTATAAATATTTAAGACCACTGGTAGGGGTAATTAATGATTTGGAAAAGCTATCTGACCGTTTAACCACACTTTCGTTTACCGTACTCTCCGTGTTAAACCTCACACAAAAACAAACACTAGACTTTATTAAAGGGCTCAGTGACTTTTTGAAACCAGGTGGAAATATACATATACTCATATATGTAGTGGGGCATGGTTTTATGATAAATAATGAAACTTTCCTTTTGACCCCAGAGTTTCAACAGAATAGAGAATCGGACCATACTATATGTATTGAAGACATCGTAAATAAGTTTCAAGATTTAAATCCCGAAATTTTTATAATGATGGTTTCGGTATGTAGAACGAAAAAAACTGCAAATGTGTTTACGAAGGCTAGGAAGGAGTCAAAAGGAAAACCAAACCACATATTGTGTTTCAGCACTTGTCCTGGTCATGACTCTTTTGAAATAGGAAAGATTAGTTATTTGGTAAAGGTATTTCTACAGGAATTAAAGAAAGATCCTAAAGTCCCAATAGGAACACTATTCACCAACTTAGAACGTTACAACACTGATCTACAGACATTTCATATAATTCGTCGCTTCAATGATTGTGGAAGGTCTTTAGCTGATGTTCCACTACCAGTACTAGACCGATTTACCAGCCTGCGTACACAGTATATAGAACTAAAATGGACATGTCCCGAAAGGAAGTTTAGCATAAAAAAAATAGGAATTGAAGGCAAGTTTTATTACAAGCTTAAGCCTAGCGCAAGAAATACAATGGAACTGACTGTGATTCTGACTCCACAACATGCAGTACACAAATACCACTGCACAGTAAATGTGAAACTTATTCGAAACGATAATCTACAACTCTTGCCTGAGACAACTAAAGATGTAAAAAAGTATCATTATCAAATAACAAACCTACAGGTGTTGGAAAATGAACTATCTGTTGATTTGGTTGTTCAATATACTGAAGATGGCAAAACATCTTTTTTAAGATTACGTTACAAACTTCTAGACTCAAACCCAGTGTTACTAACACTATGGAAGAAAAGAGACCTTCCAATAGGGGATGTGTAAACAATTGACCAGCTTCTAGTTCTTGATTATTAACAGTACTTTTAGAATCAGTCATCATAAAGACACTATTTTACAATTAACATCATGTACAATAATTATTCAGTATTTGAAAGGTGTTTTATTAAAAGGATATTTTTTGTCTATGATTTATTTAAGTGACCGCACTCCAGATGACCCAAAGAATAAATAAGTTTACTTTTGCCATGAAATATTATTCTTTGTCAGACGAAAGTCTAAACATGTTCAAAAACAATTAGTTCTTTAAGAGATAAAACCTTTTGCTGATATTTTGTATCTTTCCAAATAATTGGTTTCCCAATAACACTGTTAGACACTAATGCACATATGATTGGTGAATTTAGATGTATACACAATGGTAGAGTCGTCAGTGTATAGACTTATAATGTGCATTTAGTTATATGCGAATAAGATAAAAATAAACATGAAGTTATAAGACTTACTCTGTTGTTATTGGGGTAAACATTGCGGTAGAAAATATAGGGAAAATAGTTGGGTTTTTTAAAACTTTTCTTAGGTCACATTTCAATGACACAAGTACACATCTAACACTGATTTTCATGAAATTGGAAATTTTATAGTTGGTCATCTGAAGAGCAGGCACTTTAAATGCATTAATATTGTACATGTTTTACATTTATTACTGGTGTTAGTACAACTACACCAAAGTAAAGACTGAAAGTCTATAGCTAGGTTTAAGAAGTATATAATATATTTGTTATTTGTTTGTCAGATCTAGAATGGAAAATGAAGGAAATAGTGCAACTATTTTGTTGTTCTTTGCATTGTACATATTTGTTTTGTCTATTTTTAGAACTTGTACAAACCTGACTTATCTATTAAGACCATTATAAGAATGTTAAGAGGTTATATTGGAATCACCTTGTCTGTCAGTCCATATTTGGTGTAAGCACAACTCCTCCTCAATGAACGAACGGACTTTGAAGAAACTATACACAGTGGTAGTACATCATCTGAAGATGTGCATGGAACAAGATAATCCTAGTTCAAAATAATTCAAAGGAGATAATTGGTTTGAGATGGGGGGTTCCTTTATGGTTTGACTCACATGTCATGTTTCAAACTGTCTCTTTCTAGTTTTTCTTGTGCTTGTTACTGGTTTGATTTTACTGTGTTTTGTACACAAAATGGACTGTATGTTTAATGATTTTAATACAGAATTGGAATATTTTACATATTCATGAATATACAAATTAGCTAATTTGCATATAATTTGCATATTTGTGTACCACAACATCTTAGCTTTTCGTTGATGTGAGCTTCACATTCCCACCTTTAACAATAAAAAGAGTTAAAGCCAATATAGTAATACTACCCATACATCAAATAATTAGGCTGGTTACCATGGAAACCATCAAAAATGGGACCTTTGCCCCCGGGTACAAACTTAGCAAACACCGTTTTCAAATAGCTCAGACTCTCACAAACATTTTGATATAAAGAAGTAAATGAGGCTTTGTAGTGGCACCTAATTCCTTAAATAAGCCGCTTAGACAGTGAAAGTTGCTCTACTAATTGTGTTTGTTGCAAATTTCCCTACTTTTATGTTTGTATTTGTTTGAGAGTGAGAAGGTTATATCTGTGTCTGTATTTACTTCCACTTAGACCTCTCTTGATTTCATTCCCTGCATTGTGTTAGTGATGTTTTTTTAATATGTAGTGTGAAACTTGACAAAAATTGAACTGACATCAAATTTCACCCAGGTGTGTTCAATATAAGGTTTGCATAAAGAGATTATGGCCCTTTAGTCTGAATGTGAAAGTAAAAATGGTGCTCTGGATGGACTTCAATCAGACAATACAAATAGAAGTGAGTTAAAATGCTTGGGTATAAGTATGGATAGCCTAGTTAGAAGTTTATAGAAGTTTTTAGAATTCTGCCAGGACATGCACATTTTGAAGAAATCTGATTTACAGTTTGTGTAATATGTTCACAGGTCCAAAGTCATCTTTTCTGTGCTATACTTTTCTGTTTGTACTATATATATAAAGTTAATTGTTTATGATTTTTGTTAAGCTATGCATAATATATGTTCCAGGTCATTTTATTTATGAAGACTTTCTTGTGTATTTTCATTGATTTCTCTTAAAAATATTAAATTGCTTATTCAATCAACTAACTTCATTTTGTTTATTACACCCCACCCCTTTGATATTCAACATCTGTGAAAATAAGAAAACTTGGTTTTCTATGAACAAAGTTTATTGAAACCTATTAAAAAAACGAAACAATAATGCCAAACTGACACAAAACACGCACTTCAAGTAAATTCAATAGTAATGAGGATCAGATAGGCTGTTGGAGCATACATAACTAATTTGGACAATTCAAGTCGTGTGCCAGGGGCTATTGGCTGGTTATCCAATTCAGGCGAGATATTATGTTATAAAGCATTTATTGTGACTAAGATTCATGAAGATCCAATAAAAGCTGTTTGACCAAAAGAGCAAATATTAAAACTTTAATGCTTATTATGAAGTGTTTTCCGGATGTTCTAATTAAATGTAGTCTGTGAAAGTTAGGTCAATGACTAAAACTCGTTTGGGTAAACTGCACTGGACTTGGGAAATAAATACTTGACAACTCTAGGAAAGATAACACATTCTTAAACTGTCTAAAGATACATAAGATACCAATGTAAGTACAGTCAAACCTGTCTACAAGAGTCAGCCACAGGGAATTGCAAAAGTGGCCTTTTTTGACAGGTGGCCTTTGTTCAGAGTGTCAGGAACTATAAATTCTGGACCTTGAAAGCATTCAGAAAGTGGCTTCGTCCAGACATTTAACGAACTATTGCTACCAGAGCGTTATCAGCAGCATACATAACATCATAATCATAAAACAGCAACAGCATGTACTATCATCTACAGCGACAATAGCAGCACCACAACCATTAAAATCATCATCATCGTAGTCGTTATATATATCGTCATCTTGTTCTTGGTTGTTGACAGAAGACAGTAGTTTCTGTGTCGCCGTGGGTCGTCATCATCAACAAGTCAGACATGCTTCACCGGCATCGTTTTAATCTAAGGGAAACAACTCACAAAGTGTACCTTTTTTACTGTTTACTCGGTTACTGCTCTTTATTCATGAACTACTGCACGATAACATGGTTGAGTCTAATATCTGTATACGATTTAATCTTACGATATAAAGTTCACCTTTGATACGATGATGTTTATGTACAGCGAGATAACTGTGAGTCCAGCAGGGGAGTACATGTATATCGTGGAGTACAGATGTAAACTATTCACAGGTATGTTTGACTTTTAGTTTTAACATTTCAATAATACCTGCATCTTTCACCATTAGCCACGTGTACAATCAAGTTTTAAGTTTCTATTATTATGTTAAAATCTACGGGTCGGAGAATATACTAAGTACGTCACGTGATCCAATAGTATACCTGTGTATGTGTATTCAAGTATAGTTTATACAAATGCATGTCACTATGTATAAGTGTTTATTTATGTTTCAAATGTAATACGTAAGAATCCGGGTTAGGGTGACGTTTTTTTTAACTATCATCCATATGTATACTTATTGTAAACAACTAAAATAAAGATTAAAACGAAGTCGATTCTATACAATATTAGCAATATTATAAACAGCCTTATCGGGTACATATGTTGGTTACAAGCTTTTAAATCAGTTACATATGCAGTAATATTAGCAGAAGTTTTACACTATTTCAGAATGACTCCGGGAAATTGTATACCCATTTGCAGGAGCAGTGTTTAACGAGAGACCTTATTTATATAATAGTGTACTTTTACTTTGTCGTACCTGCTCTGTATTACATTGCAGACTGAACATACAGCCCTAGACAGAATTCGTTACACAATGATTCAGTTTCTAGAACACGTCGTTTTCACGCTGGTGCTGGCTGTCCTCCTTAGTATCTACTTTAAGAAAGGACCACATCAGTTCTTAAGAGTTGTCGTTCTTGGTTTGAAAGAGTTACCAGGAGTCAAGTCAGTCATTGATATGGTGTTGAAGAACGAGGTGTCAAGTTTTGTGAAGAACACGAGTCTTGGTCAAGATATGGTGACGAGCAAACCACGTGTGGTCATTCCAGAAACAGGTATGTAAACATCACTTCTGATTCACAGACATGCTAAACAGAGCATATGTATACCGAAAATATAAGCACATGCATTGGATGCCTGTCAGTATATAGTGAGTTTAAGTCCAATCAAAGGCTCCCGCTGTTTCCTTGATCAAGAAACTTAACACTCATTGCCAAGTGCTGGTTGGGTCCAGGAACGGATTTACATAAAGCTAAAATTGCTTGTTTCACATTCAAACTAAAATAAAGAAGTATAAACTAACTCTCGAGATTTTCTCCGCCATTGACGCTTGACAAAAAGCGTTGTACAAAATAATACTTCTTCATTTGACTATTTTCCAATTTATCTCTAGTGTCGGTACATGTATCTCAACTATCCAGGTAGTCTTGTTAAATCAATTTCTTGTAGGTTTGAGTTCAACAGACCTACGTGAACAAATGAAGAACTTGTTAAAAAGGGAGGCTAAACCAGAGGAGGATGGAAATGTATTTGCCTACACATACACTAAATCTGATGAACACTTTCGGCTGCAACAAGAAGCATTCGATTTATTTGCAGGTAGGTGTGTGAAATGCAAACCATTTATTTCTAATTGAGTTTTTAATATACATCTGTATGCGATTATGTTGCAAGTGTTTCAGTAATTGTTTTGCGAGTTTATTTAAGAGACGTTTTAAGTCATTCAACTCATGTGTAAGTGTGTATATGTGAAGCAATGCGCCGTTTCACATGCATATCACGTTGATAAAGAACACTTTGGATACTGTTTCGGTTTCAGAGAAAACTGGTCATTCAGTGGAACAAGACGAAATTGTGTCAGAATTCTTTCACGCCTTCATGCACGAAAATGCCCTCAATCCTATGATATTCCCTGCACTCAGGTACAGTTATAATTAGTTAGTTCGTTATTAAGTCTATCTAAGTAAAACGCACATTATAAACGTAATGTTGGTGTGATGAGACTGTATTACACCATCTCTAAACTGGTATGTTGTAAAATATTATTTAGAAGTGTTCTTTCTTTATATCAGTATTTTTTCAAACTCGTTAATAAACGAAAATACCTTTCTTAAAATAGAAAAAAGAATAACTTCACATTTTCAGTAGATTTTCTTAATATATCTTGTTTATTACTTAAACTGTTCAGGGATAATTCTGTATCTAACGATCATCAATCTTAATGAAACACATTTCAATGTTCATTTAAGTCTACAACAAACTTGCAAATCATGAATTTCAAAGAATGTTTACAACCGACCAATAATAAAAGTTGTGTATATTTTTATGACGTTGTATAACAGGTTGATGGAAACGGAAGTAGTGAGTATGACGGCGGCCATGTTACATGGAAACGGTGAAGTTGTGGGATTTCTTACTTCCGGTGGAACTGAAAGTAACCTGATGGCAGTTAAAACATTCAGAGACATGATGCAAGCTCAAAGGCCTGGTATTCGAAGACCAAACATTGTAAATTAATAAATTAATATAGCAGTATGTTCACTTTGAAGATGCTGTAATGGGCCACAACTTTCCTGCTAGACCTTATATTTTGAGTAACAATGTTGATTCTGACTTTATTCTCTGTACATATTGGATCACGTACAGGCAACTTGGCGAGGCCTTCCCAAAAATTGAGAATCGAGATTTTTTTTTACCATTTCAACATTCTAATAAGTTATGTACCTACTAACAATTCTCTATATATTTGGCAGGTGGCGCCTATCAGCGTTCATCCAACCATAGACAAAGCAGCGCACTATTTTGGTCTTGACGTCATACACACACCGATGACGTCAGACTTTAAAGCAGACGTTAGGGCAATAGAACAGGTGGGTACCTCATTGTTTCCATGGGCGTAGCAATGGTCTGCATAATGTGTACGCAATCATGTTAAGAGGGCACAGGGGACCTGATCTTCTAACAAAATAAAAAGGTATTGACTATTTGACAGCAAGCGCATCTAGACGATAATTCAACTCAGGGGTTATACTCGTCCAAGAGAAAAAGACTAAGTTACTAAAGCCATGAAGAACCTATCACGGTAACTTTTTTGGAATACGTTCTTCTTATGGTAGGCCTATATATAGCCCATGTTTAACACATTCTTACATTTTGTATTATTTATATATCAACATAAGTTGATTGTATATCGTTTGACAAATACATGCATGCTTTTGTTACACATGGAGGAAAAACAACAAAACTTAAAATGAGAGTAAATAGGCCTCCCCCCCTGGGCCTTCCCCCCCTGGGCATCCCCCCTCGGCTTCTTCCCCCCTCGGCCTCCCCCCTGGGTCTTCCCCCCTGGTCTTCCTCCCTGTGCCTTCTCCCTGGGTCTTCCCACACGGGCCTTCC
>ENA-OREC01000971-OREC01000971.1-marine-metagenome-genome-assembly--contig:-NODE-971-length-13295-cov-93.070207_pt1 | contig 13295 bp, 10 predicted proteins | sample MGYA00248626_ERZ508543 | MGnify/ENA primary metagenome ERZ508543 (study PRJEB26211, sample SAMN05518279) | marine metagenome | isolation source: Puget Sound, Washington, USA | host: Bankia setacea... | reverse complement strand
TAATCGTTTTTTTGTAGGTGCCCGCTTCTTGGTACTGCCACCACCGGAACGAGAGTGCATCGCCGTCGGGGTCTGACGTGCCAGCGGCATTAAGCTGTATTTTTGCTCCGGGCTTGGCCTTTAAGTTATTGTCATGAGTGATTTTAACCTGCGGTGGGTGATTTGCCGCGTTATAGGGTTTTACACTCCAGTCTGCGCGTGCGGCAAAATCATTTTGTAGTGCTTTGCTCCAGCGCCACATAGGTTTGAAGTATTCTAGTCGCTGTTGTTCGGTGGCTTTAGTACCTTCGCGCATACTATTGCGCCCCCAGGCAGAGCTTGTGTACCAACGTCCCTCTGGGTAAATATAACCCTCTACCGGCACCGGGTCGAGCCAGGTATTATCTCGCACCCGGACATAACGGCCGCCCCAGCCGCCCCAGCCTGGAGATTCTAAGTTGCGTAAGCCGGTGTTAATAGTATGTAAGAATGCGGGCGAATCACCTTCAGAGCGAAAATCGCCAACGGTAAAGTTGTAGTCGCCCGACAGTCCATAACTTCCTTTAACATGGGCCTTGTAAGCCGAGCAGAGCGGGCCATGGTCATTGAGAATATTGTCATTCATCCACGAGGCTTCAAAGTACTGACGCATGTGGGAAGGTTGGATTTTGTTCCATTGGTAGGCGATGGCCCAGAACTGATCCGAGATGATGGTTAGAATTTGGTATTTCCCCCAGCGTGGACGAATATATTCCTGGTAGGTTTTGTCTTGCTCCCAAATAAAGAAAAAACGTATTTTATTGGCCACATACTCCATTTTGTCTGGGTGTTTTTCTTCAATGGTTTTTAGTGCGCGGGCAATCGTGTTGGTGCCGCCCCATGCTTGTAACCAAACGGGGCGGTGGTCAGATTCATCCAACAATACTTTTACTATGTGCTCAGATCCGGGCGTGATTTCGGTCATCTCGCCCTCTGCTTTCACATTCCCAAGAAAGGTGTGTGCTTGAAGGTATTCGGCGGTAGGGTATCGGGAGTCGTGTTTAGTTAGATTGGGCTGAACTTTGGCGTAGGCTTGCAGTAACGGTTGTGCCCAATCGTCTCCGGCCCATTTATGCCCCTGCCAGTGGTACTGAGAACTTGAGGTTATTATTCCTTCAATATCCCATTCGTTAGCGTATAAAAGAAAGCGTACCATCGAACATTCATCGTCGATTTCGCCATCACTGGTAACGATAATACGTGGTTTTTCTTCGGCGAATACTAGAGTAGAAAAACCCAAAAAAATGACCGTTGCAAAAAACGAGACTATTCCTTTCATTATTGGAGGTTCTCTAATGGAGGTGTTGTGACGGAGGGGGTTTGACAGCGCTGCAAGCGTTTAGCGAAATCGTTTAAATACGCTTTCCGCCAACGGCTAACTGTTTTCGCTCCGATGTGTGGGCCTTCAGAGTATACTGTTGTCGGGTTATCTACCCACCAATGGGGTAAATTTATGGCCGGAATTGAAGCCGCTTCAGGGTTAGTGGGAATTGCCGTAAGGACGCCAGTTTTACCGTTAAGGGTTAAGTCAGTACTTTTTATTGTGTAGAGAAAGGGACGAGCCGCTTTCGGAGAAAAACGAAAACGCAGGTTATTGTTGTCTACAAAGCCAACTAATGCTTGATTTTCGATATGCATGGTCGCGCTTACATTCTGTTGGGCCTGTGGTATTCCAGTTTCGCCGAGCGGCAAAACAATTTCAGCAATACCAAATTCTTCAATGGTGTCTTTTTCTGTAGTGAACCCTTTAAATACCCTATAGGGGCGTGGCCAAGCTCGCACGTATTCGCCACCCCAGCTAGGTTGAGAAGGGTCTTCTGGGTTGCCGTTTAGCAGTCGGGCCACCGAGGGTGTGTCGCCCATCTTCATTGTGCCATCTAATAGCGAGGTAAAATAATTCCCCAGTGCGCAGTGGCCAGCGATATGGGTGGATACAAATGCTTTATTCCCCCACTCACCTTCCTGGTTTCCACCAACAAACCAACCGCGGTAGGTGGCATTTGATTCTATGAGCCAAAGTTTTGGGTGATGGGTGGCAATATAGTGATAGGCGTCGGGCGACCATTTTTTATTGGGGCCGCCAATATAATAAACCCTGAGCTTTGGCAAGATATCGGGGGCATCGTGTAGGGCTTGAGCCAAATCTTCCAGTCCACCCCATACTAGTAAGTGCAGCGGGCGAGGATCTTTAACGCGTGCGCGTTTAATTATCCATTGCGAGCCTTCCGTGCGGTTTCGGTAGCCTTGAAAAGGGGCAAGTTCGGTTTCGCCTTGTTTAGTTATTTCGCGCAGTGTCGCAGGCGTTGGGTATTGGTTCGAATGGGCAGAGAGAAAAGGGTAGTCCTTTTCGTAAAGGCTAATAATGTTAAGTATGTGTTTTTTTCGACCGGGGCCAAATGGCGAAGATATTAGCCCTTCAATATCAAATGTATCGGCATATAAGAGTAGATGAACCATTGACTGGAGGTCATCTGGGTCGGTGCCACCGATATCCGTAGAAACAATAAGGCGAAGTCGCTCTGCGTCCACACTGTAGGCCGGAACTGTTACAAATAATAGGAAGAACAGTGCGCAATATGCACGCATGCTAATTGTCCTGGTTTTTTACGTTCGCTCTATCAATGGCAACCGCTGCGAGGATGACCGCGCCTTTAATAACTTGCTGCCAAAAGGGTGACACATTCATTAAAAAGAGACCGTTATTTAACACGCCTATTATAAGACACCCTAAAACGGTCCCCATAACCGTACCTCTGCCGCCTGAGAGCGATGTACCACCGATAACAACGGCGGCAATTGCGTCGAGTTCGTAGCCAAGCCCGGCATTGGGTTGGGCGGAATCCAGCCGTGCGGTAACGAGAAGCCCTGCAATACCCGCGAGGCCACCACCCAGAGTGTATACCCATATTTTTATGCGGTTAACCCGGAGGCCCGTTAATAGTGCAGCGCGTTCGTTGCCGCCTAGCGCATACAAATAACGTCCGAAACGTGTTTTACCCGTAACGGTTACAAACACTGCAACTAAGCACGCGGAAATCCAAACAGGCATAGGAATACCCATAAAACTACCAGTACCTATATACGCAAAACTACTGCCAAGGCCCGTTATGGGAAAACCACCGGTCCAAAGCATGGTTAAGCCACGTGCAATGCTAAACATACCTAAGGTCGCCACGAAAGGCGGCACCTTGAACTGAGTGATAACAAAACCGTTAAACCAGCCCAAGAGCATGCCTATAGCAATGCCGCTTACAATCGCCCCTGCAACTGTGAATTGAATTAAGGTATCGAACATGGGCAGTGCAATGCCATTTTTCAGCACGCCGGCAGCAATCGCTCCAGCCAAGGCGAGTATGGCACCAACCGACAGGTCAATGCCGCCGGAGAGAATAATGAGTGTCATGCCAATTGAAAGGCAAAGATTTACTGATATTTGCCTTAAAATATTCCAGCCATTGTCTGCTGTTAAAAATGCGTCGGATAACAATGACATGGCCAATACCATGATCGCTAGCGCAATTAATGATTGAGACTTTGCCAGCGTTTCTTTACTGAGAGAGGGCAGTCTATAAGTAGAATTATTATTCATAGTCAAAGAGGATTCACGCTTTCACTACTCCTTGGGGCAGAGCAGCATTGATTATGGATTCGGCATTGGAGCTGTTACGGTCAAATTCTGCGGTTTTACGACCTTCGCACAAAACCACAATTCGATCGGCCAAGGTAAGAATTTCGGGTAGTTCAGATGATACAAATACGACGGTAATGCCGCTTGCACTAAGTTCCTGGATTATTGAGTAGATCTCGGCTTTGGCATTTACGTCAATGCCGCGGGTTGGCTCATCTAATAGCAAGATCTGCGGTTGTGTTGCCAACCATTTACCGAGAATAACTTTTTGCTGATTTCCGCCACTGAGGTTGCGAATTAGATCTTTTCCTGATGGGGTTTTTATCTTAAAGTGCACAATGGCTTCGTTTACCATACGTGTCTCGGCGGGCTTATCCAGTATTCCCCAACGTTCGAAGCGTTTTAAGCACGCCAGACTTGTGTTTTCTTCTACCGACATACCCATAATAAGGCCTTCTTGCTTACGGTCTTCGGGCGCGAGTGCTAGACCATGTGCAATGGCATCTGCAGGTGACCGTATGGTTACCGATTTACGGTCAATTGAAATTAGGCCTGTAGACTTCTGTGGGTGCAAGCCAAAAATAGTTTCGAATAGCTCTGTTCGCCCAGCCCCCATTAAACCGAAAAAACCAAGTATTTCACCACGGTTAACGCTAAAGCTTATATTTTGCAATAAATAATCGCCGGGCCTATTGGGATAAGACAGGGACAGGTTCTCTACGCGAAGTACTTCGTCAGTATGAGAGAGGTGCTGGCGGTTTGTTTCTGGCGAAATTTCGCGGCCAACCATTAAACGTACGATTTCGTCGCGGGAGAGCTCTCGAATATCTGCCGTGCGAATCAGTTTTCCATCGCGCATAACAATGGCGTCGTCAGCGATTCGCGGTAATTCTTCCAGTTTATGAGTGATGTAAGCAATGGCTACGCCCTGTTGCTTAAGGGTGTTTACAATATCAAACAGTACGTCTATTTCTTGCTCTGTAATGGCTGAGGTGGGTTCATCCATTATGAGTACCCGCGCATTACACGAAATGGCTTTTGCTATTTCGACAAGCTGTTGTTGGCCAACGCGTAGTTGAGCTAGCGGGGTGCTCGGTTTTACATTTAGGCCAATTTTTTCTAGCAGATTTTTTGTGTCCTGATTCATTTTTGGTGTATCGATAAGCCCAAATGTGTTTAAGGGTTCACGACCAAGAAAAATGTTTTCAGCCACTGTGAGGTTGGCAACCAGATTCAATTCTTGATGAATCATGGCTATACCGGCATCAAGTGCTTCTCTGGGGTTTGAAAAACTAACCTTCTTTCCGTTGAGTTTAAGGTTGCCAGAATCTTTTATTAAGACGCCAGCGAGAATATTCATCAGTGTGGATTTTCCAGCGCCGTTTTCTCCAAGCAAAGCTGTTAAACGACCTCGGCGAAGTGTAAGGTCAACATCACCTAACGCACGAACGCCGGGAAATGATTTTGAAATGCCTTGAGCTTCTAAAATAATATCAGCAGACGGTACCACGGTGTCCCCTTATAACAATTCAACAAGTATGGGGATCACGAAGAGGGGAGACTCGGGCATTGAATCGAGTACTTCAACGCCACCAACAAAGCGTATTGATACGCCAGGCTGCGCAATGTTTTTAAGTGTGGGCAAAACTTGGGTCTCCACTCTGCGGTTAATTTCTGCCGAAATGGCATTAAAGTCTTGAGTGTTGGAAAAATCGCTGATATCGAGCAAGCCAGCCCCATCTCTAATGGCATTACCAAATACGGGCCCAAATTCAATAATAGCTTTAGAACCACCTGAAAATTCGATTGAAACAACGTCGGTGTCTACCGCTACTATTTTACCCGTGCCATTTACAAAGTAGGCCGCATTGCTACCCATGCCAAGTCGGTGGCCAAACCGTTTGGATGCAACGTCTAGGCCTTCTTCAAGGGTGGCACTTAGGGTGTTTACCTCCACCGCGAGGGTATCGGTATTGCTTAACAGGGAATACCATAAGGTATTGACGTAGGTATAGACATCAAATTGTTCATCAGCGGTTTTTTGCTGGGCCTCTTTGAGTGGAATGAGATGGAACAGAGGGAATAATGTGCTCACAGTGGCGATGAGTATCACCGCCATTATGCCTCTCAGGCAAAGCATTTTCACTCGCGAGTAAGAGCGTTTTTTTGAATTTTTAAATGGAAAATTTGTGCTGTCGAGCACGCTAATTTCGGCCATAGTCACTGTACTTGTGAACATTGTTTATATGCACCAATTCAACCGCTACAGGTATTTTCTGTGGGAAGTCGCGCTTGCCATTAAGGTAATCGTGGGCACTTTCCGCTGCAGTGAGAGCCATGGTTTTTGGGAACTGCATAGCGGTGGCCTCAATCTTTCCTTCGGAAATCAATTTGACTACGTCGTCTGCGCCGTCAAAGCCAAAGACTTTTATTTTGTCGGCTTTATTGTTAGCGACTAAGGCTTGGTAGGCGCCCATTGCCATGGCGTCATTGCCTGCAAAGACCGCGCTGATGTCCGGGTTTGCCTGAAGAAGCGATTCCATTACATCGAGTGCTTTTGCTCGATCGAAATCTGCACTTTGCTGGGCTACCATTTTCAGCCCCTCAAAGCGATCGACTACGCTGTGGAAGCCTTTTGAGCGATTCCAGGTGTTGTTGTCACCCACGAGACCGAGTAGTTCCACATATTTTCCGTTTTTATTCAGTTGTTTTACAAAGTACTGTCCGACTTTTACCGCACCGGAATAATTGTCTGACAATATCTGTGATGTGGCTGTGTCGATGGCGTTAATTTCACGATCCATGCAGAAGACCGGGATATTGGCTGTTTTGGATTTTCGAACGTTGGCAACAGAGCCGTTGGCATCGGTAGGGTTAAAAAGAATGGCCTGATACTTGGAGGCAATAATGTTATCAAAGTTGGCGGATTCTTTTGCCGGGTCATTTTGAGAATCAAAAATAGTGGCTTTATAGCCCAACTCTTGGGCGCGATCACGCGCCGTTTCGGCGAGTACGACAAACCATGGGTTATTCAAGGTGGAAATAACCACGGCTATACGCTTTTCTGAATCAGATTTTGGTTCGTGAGTAGTGCCTGCCTGATTGTTCGATTTACTGCAGCCGGTAACAATTGCCGCGCAGCAAAGTACTATAGAGAGAAGGGCAACTATTTTTTTATTCTTTATCATCTATTGATGTTCCAGTATTAAACGTTTTGTTGGCTTGTTCCAGCGAGTACTTGAATAACGGCGGCGGTCCAGTCTTCATGATAGGTGCTGGCCTCCGATGGTTGCATTTTGGGCGGAAAGTATTGCTCCTCCAGTTTTAGTGCTTTTATGTCGTCGAGAGAGCTAAAGTGTCCGAGGCCGAGAAAACCCATAAGTGCCGCACCAAGTGCTGAGCATTCACTTGTTTTCGATACTGCCAGGTTTGTTTGCATAATATCGGCTGTAAACTGCATAAGGAATTTATTATTGGTTGGGCCCCCATCAACTTTGAGTTCGCTCATATCGATACCACTTTCGTTTTGCATGGCATCTACGGCATCACACAATTGATAGGCGATGGATTCAATCGCAGCCCTCGCAATATGCCGCCGATCACTATGACCTGAAAGACCTACAATGGCTGCCCTAGCGTCGGGTCTCCAATGAGGGAAACCAAGCCCAGAAAAGGCGGGAACCAGAAACACGCCCCCAGAATCGCTGACATCCTTAGATAGGGTTTCAAACTCATTAATATCGTCAACGAACCCTAGCTGGTTTTTTAGCCACTCTAAGGTGGCCGCTGAATTGATAATAATACCTTCAAATGCATAGGTAGGTTTACCCCCATGCACCCACGCCAGAGCCGTTACAACACCCCGCTTTGATATTAAAAGCTTTGAACCAATATTCAAGAGTAAAGATGACCCTGTGCCAAAGGTGGCCTTGGCTGAGCCTCGGTCAAAGCAGCGTTGGGCAAATAGAGAAGCCTGGGAGTCGCCCATTACCCCAACTATCGGTATCGGGTGCTTCAAGGCATTGTTTAGCGTTGTTTCACCAAAACAATCTTCGCTGGAGCGCACTTCAGCAAGGCTATGTAGGGGTACCTGCCACAACGCGCATAGCTCTTGGTCCCACCTTAATGCGCCAATATCATACAATAGTGTGCGACTGGCATTGGTGTGATCTGTGGCAAAAACACTGCACTGGGTTAATCGGTAAATTAGGTAGGTTTCGATGGTGCCGATCAGGGCTTTGCCGCTATTGATTGCGGCTTTAAGGGAGGCGTTATTTTGTAACAGCCACTGGATCTTCGAGGCTGAAAAATAAGGATCAAGCCGCAATCCTGTACGGGAGCTTACCAGCTCGCTGTGTCCCGTATTGATATGGGCTTTACAGAGGCTTTCACCTCGCCGACATTGCCATACCATTGCGGGGTATAAAGGTTTACCTGTCTCACGGTCAAAAACAACAATAGTTTCCCGTTGATTAGTAATACTAATACCAACAAGTTGATCAATACGCTGCTGGTTGCGATTTATAAGCGTGCGCGCAACAGATAGTACGTTCTGCCAAATTTCTTCGGCGTCGTGCTCAACAAAACCAGGTGCTGGGTAGTGTTGACGATGAATACGTGATTCACGATCTAGGCAGTGGCCATTGTGATTGAACAGGTTTGCTTTGGTGGCTGATGTGCTTTGGTCTAAAGCGAGTAACAAGGGCATTGGCGACTAATCCTCCAAAAGCTTAAGTATGGTATTCGCTAGACCTTCCATGGTTAACCCGTAGTGGCGAAAAATATCCGCTTGGCTACCGGTAACGGTATATTCATCTGGAATGCCTGCAATTTTAAATTTACAAGTTGCGCCAGATTCCGCGAGTATTGCAGCACAGGCTTCGCCCAGCCCACCATTTACCATATGCTCCTCAACCGTAACGACCGCACGACACTCGCCAGCGGCATCGAGTACAGCCTCACGGTCCATAGGCTTAATGGAGGGCATACTGATAACTCTACAGTCGATTCCCACCGATTCCTGCAGGTGTTTTGCTGCTAGCAATGCATGAATTGCAGTTTCGCCGGTGGCAATAAATGCTGCGTCCTTACCGGAGCGTAAAGTGCGCGCCATATGTAAATTAAAGGGGGAAGTATAAGGCAGGTCATACAGGGCCGCTTTGCCAAAGCGGAGATAAAAAGGCGATTCTGACGCTGCTGCCGCGTTCACATATTCACGTGTTTCGAGGTTGTCGGCAGGTGCAACAATGGCTAGGTTGTTAATGGCTCGCAGTGCCGCTAGGTCGTGTAGGGAGTGGTGTGTTGAACCCAGTGCGCCGTAGCTAACCCCCGCACTAATACCAACCAGTGTTACAGGATTGTCTGAGTATGCGACGTCGTTTTTCACCTGCTCTAGTGCGCGCGCGGTAAGAAAGCAGGCAGGTGATACAGCAAATACTGTTTTGTTTACTGATGCCAGCCCCGCCGCAACACCTACAAGGTTTTGTTCGGCAATACCCACCTCGATAATTTGCTTTGGCAATGCGTCAGCAAACGGCACCAGTTTGCCTGAGCCACGTGAATCGCTGGTAACGGCCAGTATATTACGGTCTTCTTTGGCGAGTTTAAGCAAGGTTTCAGCGAAGACATCTAGGTTAGATTTACCAAGCTTTAATCCAAGGTCGCGTGCGGTTTCTTTTGCCAAATCAGAATGCATCGATGGGGCCGGCGCGCTCATGGGCTGGCCTCCGCATAGTGTGCAAGTGCGGTATCGAGTTCAGTCAGCGCTTGGTTGTATTCGTCATCAGTGGGCACACGATGGTGCCACTTTGGCACATCTTCAATAAAGCTAATGCCTTTGCCTTTGGTGGTGCGAGCAATAATGGCGCTGGGCTTATTGGTTTTTAAGGGGGTCGATAATGCATTGGTCAATTCGTCAAAATTGTGGCCATCTACGGTGCGTACGGCCCAACCAAAAGCGGAGAATTTTTCAGCAAGAGGTTCGTTGTTCATTACGTCGTGGGTTCGTCCTGTAATTTGCAGGCTGTTACAGTCAACGATTACGGTAAGGTTATCGAGTTGATAATGGGACGCTGCCATAGCGGCCTCCCAGTTTGAGCCTTCAGCTAGCTCGCCATCTCCTAGTAAGGTAAAAACCCGATAACTAGCAGAATCTAGTTTGCCGCCTATGGCCATACCCGTACAGAGGGGTAAGCCGTGACCAAGACCTCCGGTATTTTGCTCCACCCCCGGAACCTTGCGTGTAGGGTGCCCAACGAAGTGGGATTGATACTGGCAAAGAGTGGAGAGTTCCGAAGCGTCAAAGAAGCCTTTATCGGCCAATACCGCAAAGAGTGCCTCAACAGAATGACCTTTGCTTTGCACATAGCGATCGCGTGTCGCTGCCGAAAAATTAGCGGGCGTAACGTTTAATATGCGGTTGTAAAGCACATTTAATATATCCGTGCACGACAAACTTCCGCCGGTGTGCCCCGCACCAGCCTGTTTGATCCAATGGATTATATTACGTCGGTAGTACAGCGACTTAACGGCAAGTTGGTCATCGCTTAGCATTTTTAATCCTGGGGTGCTTGGTGGTAATACACTTCCCAACCGAGGTAACGGCTAAAGGCTTCGTTGAGCACGCTGGCACTGTGGGAGGCATTCATCACTACGTGGTGCTCAAAGCCTTCGTTACAGACGTGCTTCAATAATTTTTGTAATTTTGGTACCTGCGCAACGGCGCGATTGCCAAAGGTTTTGAGTTCATCGTCGGTAAGCTGGCCTTCGCCAACATAGGCCCGAATAATGCCACTGGTATCGTCGGTAGTGATGCGAGCGTAAGTAAGCGGGTTTGCCGGGGTTCGACCATCTAAAGCCCCCCAGGTGTTTTCCTCGCCAGCAATGGTTCCCAGAATAGGTGCGGTAGAAATTTTCATGTCGGGAGTGAAAGATTTAGCCCAGTTACCGCAATGAAAAAGAACGCATTTATCGTCTTCTGCGCCGTAATTATTGTTCCAGTCGACCAGAGCACTGGGTGATCCCGAAGCCAATTGCATGGCGTACATGGTTAATACACCGGTAACGTCAACTTCACATGCGCTTGGCATAAAGTTTTCACTCATCATGCTCATGCTGGTGCAGACGTTACAGCCATGATTAGATTGTACCGATGTCCAACATTGTATGGCGGTGCAGTCTAGTTGGTTTTTCGCAACAAATTCATCGAGCACAATTCCCAGTCTTGCCATTTGCACGAGCTTGTCGGAGGGTACTTCAGTAGTGGAGGTGTAGTCGTCAATTTCTTTTATTTTTTCAGAAACACGTAAATCGTCTGCGTGAATTTTTTCTGCTTTTCCCAGTATTTCTGAAAGGTCGACGGTTGTAACGTTAATACCGTTTCGCTCAAGAATTTTTTCACTGTAGCGTACCGTATTAAATGCCCCCGGCCTTGCTCCAACTGCACCTATGCGTAAATGCCGTAATCCTTTTACTACTCGGCACACAGAAACAAAATGATTTAAATCGGCTTTAAAAGATTGGTCCTGGAGTGAAACTACATGTTTGCGGGTAAGTGAGTAGGGGAATCCTACTTGCCGCAAGTTGTTACAGACCGAAATTTTTCCGCAAAATGCATCTCGGCGCCTAACAACATCAAGTTTTTCTAAGTCGTCTGGATAGGCCTGTACTAAAATAGGCACATTAAGGTCAGCAATTTTTAGCGTATCGGTAACAGCTTTTTCATCTCCGAAGTTAGGCAATACAACCAGAACACCATCAATGCGATCACGTTCTTTCCGGAAAAGCTCAGCACATTTTCGTGCATCGGAATGTGTTTCGACGCCACCTAACTTAGTATCTTCTGGGCTGAGGAGAATAGCCTCAATACCGTTTTCTTCGAAAATCTGCAGCACATCGCGCCGTGCATCACCAATAAGTTGGTCGGGGAAGAAATCCCGATTGCTGATGATAACGCCAAAAACAGTGCGGGGAGCTGGGCTGGAATGCGACATGGAGTACCTTTCGCTTTAAAAGGAGGTAATTTGACTAATAGTGAGTAAGGAACCGAGCTTAATATGATTTTTCAGCTAGAACATCCTGTATGGGGACTTATACTGCCGGTATAGTAAGGTATTGAGGGGAAAAAGAAGGCCGGCATGTGCCGGCCTAAAATGGGTAATAAAGTGCAGTGCAAACCCGCGTTATCGAATCAGTCGTCACAACGATTCAAAAACATTTCTAGTCATGCAAAATCTAGAAAGGATATGTCTTTACCAAAAGGGGTATTGGTGAAGACGTTGGACAGATTAACTAGCTTGTAGGGTTATTTCATCCTGATTATTAAAAATGTCTGCCGGAAAGATAAGATGTAGGAAATATTAATGAATAGAGGTGCCCATAAATACTCTATGCGTTTATTGTTCGGTCAATATAAGTGAGCTTCGATATTCTCGGGGCGAACATCCACAAGCACGACAGAAAGCATCGTTAAAACGGCTAATGGATAAAAATCCGGATTGCAAGGCGATTTCCGTGATCGGCATATCGGTTGTGCTAAGCAAGCGTTGCGCGTGCGATACACGGTGTTGTGTTAAATAATTAATTAATGTGGTTCCAAATGTTTTTTGGAAAAGATTCATTGCGTAGTTGGGGTGTAAATTTACGTGCTCACCAACCTGTCGAACGGTGAGTTTTTGTGTGTAGTTTTTTGCGATAAAGCAAGCCATTTTTTCGACTTTATTTAATCCGCTGTCACTAACGGACGCGAGGTGGTTACGAACGGACTGCGATTCTGAAATAGCAGGGCAGTTTAAAGCGAAGCGTGTAAGGCGCGCTTGCATTTCCAAAATAACGGGCTTTTCGTTTCTTGGCAGGTCGTCGAGTAAGTCTAATTCCCAATGTTGAAATAAATAGGTGTCGGAGCTTGCTTTGTCGGTGCTGTCTTCACACAAAAATTGGCCGCGCATTAACGGTTGAACAAATTCTTCCGGCAGGCGCCACTGTAAAAAATGTTGCAGCGGTATAGTAGCCACAAAAAATTCAGTTTCGTGTGAAAAGTCGATTATTTGATGCGGTATGGCCGCCCAAAAAGCACTTAGTTTTCCTACTTGTACAACGGTTTTTTTACCGCCGTGTATATAGGTTACTGATCCCGATTTTAGAAAATTTAGCTCTACCTCATTGTGGTGGTCTGGCCGCTGCATAGGTGAAGGCTGCCAGTGCGTACAGGTTAAACCATAGGGTTCGAAGTCCGCACGATTCGGATCGAATGAAGTAGGCTTATGTTTTGCTTGCATATGCTACTCGATAAGTCGTATTGCTATATGTATTATTATATTTATAAATGAGCGGCTACCGTGTTGGGGGCGCGCTCTTGCACAGAAAGCTGGATTGTCGCTAGTGCATAATTTCTTATGCATTTTGATAAAAACATTAATGTAATTTCCCTTTAAATTAGAATCAAGGCTTATCAGACGTTACTTAGAATACGGGAAGTGTTTTAAGAAAAACAGGATGAATCTGGTATTTTATCGGTGCAGGGAAGAAGGAAAGCAAAAATCACTTATCCAATTTTTGGATATATGGCTTTATGCCAGTTTAAATCCATTCTTATACCCTTCTGTGGAAAGGCGGGCCATCATTAGTCGTGGCTCCAAAAGTGGCTCCAAAA
>ENA-OREC01000970-OREC01000970.1-marine-metagenome-genome-assembly--contig:-NODE-970-length-13296-cov-13.261366_pt1 | contig 13296 bp, 11 predicted proteins | sample MGYA00248626_ERZ508543 | MGnify/ENA primary metagenome ERZ508543 (study PRJEB26211, sample SAMN05518279) | marine metagenome | isolation source: Puget Sound, Washington, USA | host: Bankia setacea... | reverse complement strand
ATAGCAGTAGTACGAGTATAATGGACATGTACATAGCAGTAGTACGAGTATAATGGACATGTACATAGTAGTAGTACCAGTATAATGTACATGACTCAATCTTTGTATTATAGCTGACGTACAATTGTTTAGATATACAAGAGCGTGTTAACAAATATATCTTTAGCATTTTCAAATGTGCATGTATCGCAAATAGCCATGTCAGATCAGCATTACCTAATTAATATCTACAACGATGGGTTCTTCTCCAGAATCGATAAATACTCACCAAAACACTACCCAACAAGTCCCCCGTTGTTTCCTTAAGCAAGAAACTTTATCAGTATTGCTTAGTACTGGTTGGTTCCAGGAACAGATCCGAGCTTGATTTCACAATCGAAATATAAATAATTTGAGGGCCTTATGGAAGATTGACTTTAATGTCAAGTAAGCACCTCTCGTTTAATATCGCCGAAACCAAAAACATTCCTAAAAAGCTCACTTAAATACTGTTTGTACTATTCAATATTCGTTATATTTACAGTTTGAAATTTTAAAATATACTATATATGCTTTACTGTAAAACTTTATTATTAAGATTTGCTGTGTTTTTAGTTTAAATGTACAAATGTACTTAACACTGTCGCTGCTTCTTAAAAAGTATAAATATTTTTATTTCATTTCAATTTGTTTGCTATATTTTCATCTGTCCCAATAAGTTTTGTGTGAAACACTGAATCATACATTGTATTGTATTGTATTGTCTTGTATTGTCTTGACCATAAAACTTGTATTTCTTTTGTAAATGTTCAAAGGCAAATATTGCCGATTTTCTAAACTGTAAACTGTACACTATATATTAAAATAATGCCGCACGATGTAAACTCTTGAATGGAAGGCCTTGTTGGAAATAGGAGTGTTTGTGAAATCTTTACATGTTACCTTCTAAAAAACAAAGTATGTTGTGTTATACTATACAGATGATGGATTGTAAGATTATGATCGGGGTTGAGATCGAGTCCTACAACAACATTAACGGAACCTCGTACAAACCTCAGGGCAGTGCTAGGAAATGTTGTGATGGTGCGGACAGACCTGACTGTACAGATGGCGACACATGTGATACTTACTTCAGCATTTGTATAGGAAAGTAGGTTAAACTTAGCACTTCTTTGCCATATGATGGTGTTGATATTATTTTTGATGTTGTTGTTGATGTTTTGTTGCTGTTGTTTCTGCTGGTGTTGTGTTGTTGATGTTACTGTGGTTGTGATTGATGATGCTACTTTAGTTGTTGTCCACTTTTCTTGTTGTTATTGCTGCTGCAGCGGTTGTTCTCAAATAAACAGGTCTATTTCAAGGCAAAGTATAAGTTTAAGAAAAGTATAACACCATATAACCGGACAAAATTTGGAATATCATCAAAGTGTAAAATAAATTGGACCGGTTATTCGATTCGTAGTAATAAAGCTATAAGAAATTCCAAGAACCTGAGTATAAAAATGTGTTAACAGTTTTAAATCAAACGTCATTAAGACTCCCAGTAATGCGTCAATAAAGAGCATGCAACTACGGGAAAAAACAACCTCGCATGGTAATCAACAGCGCCATACATAACATCTTTACACTTCTTTGACATTGTCTGTAATTCACCCTAATTTACTGATTGCGTGCTCTTGGTTAAACGAGATCATGAGACATCAAGACAGTGGTATTTCACAAAGGGCGTAAAGTGATGGTAGTATAAAACATTACCAGAGCGCTGTTGGTGTTGTGATAAAGGAATGGACACCTTTTTACTGGAAGAAGACCATCAAGCATTGAACATGTCACGCAGTTTCTTTATGGACGCATCCTGTAGAACAAATGTACTGCTAATGACTCTCTCCTTTGAAGTCAAGAAAACACCCCATAAAAGAAATACCTTTATTCATCACATCAAGGTGTAGTAGCATAAAGAATACCGTAAACAACTAAACTAAGACGGGTAACGTTGTGACGAATATAAGTTGCCCTCCATTATAACTCGTCGTGTACGCCATCACGTGAGCATAGCAAAGGGGAGATGACTCTAAAACGAGTTTTATATTTTGCTTAAACCATTTGTTAATTAGTATGGTGTATCGCATGACCTTAGATAGAGGAATCAATAGAATCAGAGTATCAACCATTGCTGAACGCACATAAACCCGTACAAACCGATCAACCAAATTGAGATATTCTGACAAGTCAACAATCAAACTGTTTCAAAAATACAACATGTTTCTTAAATGTGACAATTGAAAAGGGTATGGATAAATGCAATATCTCTTAAAATTACCATCGAGAAGTCCTTTAGACAAATCAACCACAGAACCTCAATAATTAGTGGTATTCCGTGACTCATCGGAAGACCGGACCTTTTCATATCCGGTTTCTGACTGTCCTGTAATTTTTTCTCACTTTTTTAAAATTATTTCAAAATATGTTATGAATGTGTAGATGTTACCGGTTTAATTAAGAGACAGGATTTCCAAGCATTCGTTCTGTATGTTTCAGACCGGGTAAAAATTGGGTATGTGATGGTACCCAGGTAAATACACAACCACAGAATGACACCAATATGATTGTCAACAGCAGCGTTATAGAGACAGAAACGGAATACTGGACCAGCGTAAGTACCCGCTCTTCAACTTTCAACGTTAGCGTAAGTACCCGCTCTACAACTTTCAACTTGAGCGTAAGTACCCGCTCTTCAACTTTCAACGTTAGCGTAAGTACCCGCTCTACAACTTTCAACTTGAGCGTAAGTACCCGCTCTTCAACTTTTAACTTGAGCGTAAGTACCCGCTCTTCAACTTTCAACTTGAACGTAAGTACCCGCTCTACAACTTTCAACTTGAGCGTAAGTACCCGCTCTTCAACTTTCAACTTGAGCATAAGTACCCGCTCTTTAACTTTCAACGTTAGCGTAAGTACCCGCTCTTCAACTTTCAACTTTAGCGTAAGTACCCGCTCTGCAACTTTGAACTTGAGCGTAAGTACCCGCTCGTCTAACTGCTGATAGTCCACACTACTTAAACGGGTTTGGAATATGGTTTACATAACAATTGTTGGGCTTACATAAGAAATGAAATGTATAGTGACGGTTGCACCGAGAAAACCGGCCCGTAAGGCATATCATAACATTTCTTTCTTTCTTTTACACAATAGGAAATAACAAAAAGCACATATTGGTTCAAATTTATACAAACTTGTTTGCGACAAAATAGTGGTATCAACCTTTACAAATCTCAAGATGGGTGTTTAAGTGTTTTTGTATGGTTGTTTATTTGAGTTTGGTAAGTTGTTCTTTAAATTGGTTAACTAATATTAAAGTCTAGGACCCAGTTTCATTATCAATAATTTACCTACCCCATTAATTCTGTTTTTGACTAAGTTTTGATTGATTTACTGTGTTTATACAACTCATGTTTATGTAGATGCATAGGTAAACTATATATTCTGCTTCGGACATTCCTTGTCCGAAATATGTACAATTTTGCCTGAAATATTTTGAAATATGACATTTGGGCCCTGAAATTGACCAGGTATTTTACTTCCAGGGAATGTTGATCTCAGCTGTAATTTGGGACGATGACAGCCATGATGCTGTACTTGCTAGAGATCATATTGACACTCTAATTAGTGAGATAGAGTTCTGGCCTGCTTCTGATAAACAGGCTGCTATTCCTAAACGTTTTGAATGGCTGGGAGAAACAAGGTAAATGTACAAGACGTAATCGTTAGAGTACATGTGTCTACACGATTAAGAGCCCATGACGTTTGAACGGATAAGATACTGAACAACTGTATGTAAGGTATCTTAGTGTATACTCTGTTATATAGACAGGCGCCCAATATTTCCATATACCGCAATATTTCTATACACCGGTATCTTGGCTAACTTCATGAAATAGAAATTTAAATGTTCACTAAATACGGCGAAAAATTGTGTAAGACGCTAAATATGATTAAGTGTATTGGTAAGTTTGCGATTTGTTTTACGGAACAAGATGATCATGTTGTCACCAATCGTGAACCTTACATCTCGTCGTGTGTATACTCATTGTTAATATATGGCATCATGTTAATACGTATGTATGTATTGAAGAACAGAACAGAACAGAACCTGGTATTTATTTCAACTTAAGCATACTTATACAGCTCGTCGTTGGTAACAAATATTTATAAATAGCATGCAATAGTGATATGATAATATGAAACCTGAAAATACGAGAATGCAAACAATAGAAGGGTTATTACATATACAGAAATATTTCAACAGGACAGTATATCTAATACTTTTAGTATAATACCCGATCGCTATCTATAGTGTATGATGTGCTATATTATTTGTATTCATGTCATGTAGTTTATCAGTCCTGGTGACAGCATGGTGTGCAGACGACTGGTATGGTAGAGATTGTAGTCAACATTGTGTAGGGCTGGCACCGATGGCATTGTGTGAAGGTTATACAGGCAAGCTCTCATGTCAACCTGCAGGTATGTACCCAAGCTACCGTTTTACCAAAGTAATAATGCAAAATGTAAATTCGACGCATCCTCTTTATTTGTTTATTGATTTTATTACATTTGTTTTCTTTCTTTTTTGGTAGCTATTGATTTATTTAATGTATTCATTTTATTTTGTTTTTTTTTCTCAATTGAGATATACTTTTATATATATATATATATATATATACACATGTGTATATTTTGTTTATATTTATTAAGATCTATTTTATTTTATTTTTTTATTTTTTATATAATTTATGGCTTTTTTATTATTTATTTATTTTATTTTTATTTTTATTTTTTATATTTTAGAAAATAGGTATTTATAATATGTGTATTTTTCCCTCTTAACGCTGATTTGCAATAACACTCTAAAACAGCTTTCAAATACAATAAGACTATACATCTGGAAAGTTATGTTGGACTAAATGAATAAGGAGTTATGAGTGTATGCAATAGTTCAGATAATTAAGAATAGTAAGATCAGTGGCAACAAAGTAAGAGATATCCTAAATTGTAAATACATATGACCCTTAAAATATATACCGCGCTTCATAAGTGGTACTGTCATCTAGTTATTTTGATATTTGCAACGGAGTTATAATGGTGGCACATGTTCAATCGCGACGTCCAATCAAAAGCTACGTTACAAAGCGAGTTCGGTAAAAAAAGAACTATTGTGGGGGTGTTTTTTCAGGCGAGTTATTGATGGAGTTCATTAACCCTGTGAACGGCAGCGATTTGCCCGACCTTGTACATGATCTGAATCTGTTTGTGAGACACGTAGTCTGTGACAATAACGACACTTCACAAGGCTCGGTCTTCTATCCAAAACTTGATTACAACAGGTAAATATTGACATGTTTCCTACACAAACAGTATCATATTTCCTTCGAGAAAAACAAAACAGGTACAATTTAACATTGTTCCTTATAAAAAGACACAGGTAGATCTGAGCATGTTTTCTTTCTATCTAAAATGGAAAAGCATACCGTGTTACCTTCTGAAAACTGATATATTACTTCTATTTCTTCTACTACTACTACTGTCGGATATTATGTTTTATCTTGGCACATACCCATGTCTCTATTCTAAAACAACGTTTTATATCAAATGAAGCTAAACTATGGATATTGCAAATACGTTTCAAGTTGATCAATTGGTTTTACTAAATCAGTATATTTGTAAACAAGAACAAAGTGCACTTGTTTGTATAAATCCTGAAAAGTTTTGAACGCAAATGATGATTCTTTTTCCAAATGACTTCACGTCAGTTCTGTCACAGTAGCACACTTATATAACTTTCTCATTTAACATAATGTAGCAACACCATTACATTTACGGTGTTCTGTGGAGACCATCAGATGACAGCGATCGAGTTCGAGTCTATTCTACAGCTGCAGTCACAGGCCACCCTGAAATCCTACTTCGCACCCGGCGTCATCACAGGACCGGTGACGTCACTACAGGGATATGGCGAGGTTTAGCTTTAGTTATATATTTTCTGTACAAAGATATAGCTGTAAACTGATTCTTGGCAGTGTATATCGTAGTCTTATTAACACGGCTTGATTGACTTATGATATAACTGGAAACGTATCAGCAGTATCATAAAGTAGTTTAGTGTGGAAATCTACCACAAAAGAAAAATACTTCAAATGACCAAAACTATGTCGTCGTAGGTAGCGAACCAAAACTGGTTGTTATTAAACATAAGTAAAGTACCGGCGGTTGTCACAGACCGTAACTAACTTAACTTAACTGTTGAGCCTTTTTGAAATATATTATCTTTCCTTGTTTAGTTTTCATTATTTTGTTAAGAGAAGTGTTTTTGTTTTCGGTTCTAAGTTTGAGAATACACAATTAATTTTGGCACGAAAATTACACTATGATAAATAAAATTATTTGATTTGTTCAGTATGGTAAAGTTGACATGCATTAATTGTAACGAACCAATTGAACCGCCCATCCATATGCTCGAAAGATAGTGTTTGTTTTCTCTCTTTTTTGTTTTGCTTTTTGGAGTTGAAAGAAAAACTTTAAATGGAAAAAAATAATTTAAATATAATGAAAACATGTTAAATGATTTCAATTTACATGATATTACCCTGTTATAGCACATCAAGCCCAATGTTCTACTCGGTGTTGAAATATTGAACCTAAACAACCCAAGCGCAACTTCGTACAACGGTGATACTACCAGTGGTGAAAGGCGATGCTGTGATGTTCCCCAAGACAATAACTGCAGAGATGCGAGAGACAACTGCGACATGCAGGTCACCATCTGTATTGGGGAGTGAGTTGTAACCATATCTTAGATGTAATCAAAACATTAATAAAAAATAAAACATATGTCCTAAAATATTAAATCATACTATCTCTTTCATGTTGGCATGTGAAGCAAATGTTGATACGATTGAGGAGTTTAAATACTTAGAATGTGGGATAGTATGTAGTGTAACCTGAAACTCGTCAGTCGTGGGTGGAAACGTCTGTTTACGCTACAAAAGTTGACGCAAACATTATTTTCTATTAATCAATTAATTCCTGTTCGCATGTCAACATCACCTAACAGGGTATTACAGAGATTTAAGGTGAGCAGATTTTGATTACATGATGTTTACCGGAATTCTTACATATGTTAACACGTGTTTCAATTACCATTGTTTAATGAAATCACAGTTTTTTTATTGTTCTTTAATATCTTTTTAATGAAACTGTTTAACTTCAGGATAACTTTGGAAGGTGTTTGTATTGGTTCCGTGTCGATTTTCCCCGTATTTGAGGACTCCATATCTGTTATAACATGTGGCCCAGCTGTTCTAGACGAGACTAATAATGTTGCTGTTGTAGCTCATCCCATGACTGGAGGGTTAAGGCTTTCACAGGTAGAGATTGTCCTACATGTAGGATCTTGCATCAGTTGTCATTTAAAATAAAACTTTTTTATGAAACGATTTTAGGAAACATTATCAAGCGAGCCTCTGACGAAAATTATAACGTTGCCGGATCGAGTTTCATAAAGTTTATATCAAAATGACAAAAATATTATTTTATCACGTGACGTCTGAGTGCACACATACCCTCCATTGGACATGCTTTCCACGGGTGTCTTCCGTGTTGCGTGTCAGGTTAGTTTAGTCTAGTTTGATATAGAAATATTTATAATAACTATAATTACATTGAAAACAATACTCGTTATGTGATGAATATATCAATAAACATGTGTTTGAGCACTTAAGTTGCTAAGAAGTGCTTGGCCTCAAAAGTGCATTGTGTCATTAGTAAAATGTCATTGATAAGATGAGTAAATGTCGAGAAACCTGCTCAATACACACACACACACACACACGGACATCATCGACAGCTTGATATATGTACACGAAACCGAATACAGGCGTTTATGGATTGACGTCATGACTTTTTTTTCCAGTAAAAGAAAAAAAAGGACGAATCACGTCACTGTTTTGTTTCTGCGTACTTTTTAGGAAGATTCTCTTATTTATTGGTATTGACTAATTATCGTCACATTCGTTTTTAATGTTAAATGTTTCTCAAAAGAGTATTGAAGATTGAGTGAAAGGGATAAACCGTTTATTTATGTTTATTGGGCATACTGTATTTTAGAAAGTTCCAATACGTAACCTCTTCGTTTTCGGTCTTCTGTTTTAAGCACTCTCCTTGTACGACGAATGATACTTGAATACAGGCTGTGTGTTTATTGAATCATGTACTCTCTGCAGTAAGTTACGGCTGCTGTTGTGTGTAAATCCTCCTCTTGTAGACTTCCTTACCTCTTATTATAGTCACCAGAAACAGCATATAGAGGCAGGCAAAGACAAACCTGCAACCAGTTCCCCGTATGTTGCTAACAATGTTGTCAAGTCACATACTAATACCTCTATAAATGTTTAATGGTATGATAAAGCAGTAGTGTGATGCGGTTACGATATTTTAATCACACAACAAACATTGCGGTCTTGGTTATTCATATCTGGGTCAATTATATCTCAAACACACGTGCTCTTTATGTTGTATTTAAAAAATAAGATTAAACGGTGTTAGCGGAATTAATGAAGGATAAAGAATCCCGTCTGTTTTATTCTTTTATTTGATCTAGGGCAACTTAACTGTGCGAGCAATCATAAAAGACGTCGACTTGGACGGTAAATCGGCAGATGTGATAGACATTCTGGAATCAAACATCACAGTGGATCCTGCATCCAATGCCACCTTTGCCAAACCCCTGGACTTACACATGTCAAATATTGCAACGTAAGAACAACCATAAATAAGCCTTGTCCTTATATATTATGTGTGTAAAACACTTTAGTTTATGGGATAGTTAAGATAAAGTACAACACAGTCAACCGACTCAATATACTACAAATTCATGATTTTGTTTTCAAAATATGAGTGAATGTACACGGTAATATATACATATAACATTTAAAGCAGTGATATATTGGACAGTACGCAACCCCATACATAGCACATGAACTAGTTCAACGGCTGATACACCATTAATAGTAATAATAATAACACTACCATTCACAGTTTGTACATCCATAAAGTCTGTCTTAGAATAAATACTCTATATACAAATTTTGACAAGCGACATAATTATAGCGTTGTCATCTTTACTGGATATAATATCGCAAACTGTCTGGTCACACTATCGAAAACAAAACACATATTGGGATATTAATGAGAGGCACCTAGTACCTACTTTAGGTATGAGCACAAACAAAATTTGTAAAAATGTAATAATATTCTAACGATATACATGAACAATGATCTACACACAAACTAGATTTATATTACATGATTTTTCTAAATACGGCTTTTGAATATTACATGGCTATTTTGTTCCCTGTAACACTCATATTTCTAATGAAAACTCGTTTGTGAACACTTGAGAAATGAATGATATCCCCCCTCTGTGGTAAATATGTTTACACATCCGTTTTATGTTAACAAGTACCCCTAACGTTGTCCCTTTGTTAACTGTTTTCAGATTAGAGATACGTGTTATATTATGGTGTGCGGATGGGTACTCAGGACCTCTGTGTGAGTCAAATAATGGAACAGATGTTTGTGATCCAGGTAATATTGTTAGATTGTTCCAAACTGCTTAATTTGATAGTGTGTTGTTGTTGTTATAGCTATCTCGAAATATCAATACAAACAATATGGATTGATTTTGTTGATTGTTATTTTCTGATCGTTTATTTAGGTTGGTATGGTAACGAGTGCGAGATCCAGTACGATGCCTGTCACCCAAACCCGTGCAAGCATGGTGGACTGTGCAGCAGGAATGCCACATCATCAATGGGGCTCCAATGTAAATGTCCTTTCGGGTACACAGGCTCTGTTTGTGAGAATGATTTAGACGAATGCTCGTTGCATGTTTGTCAGCATAACGCCACATGTCAAAATACAGATGGGGCATTCAATTGCATCTGCACAACACTATGGGACGGGTTGATATGTACAGATAGCAGATTGCCTTCGTGTACTCCCAACCCGTGTGCGCATGGCTACTGTGTACAAGATCCGGCTGAATTGGATGACCATAGATGCCTTTGCAATGATGGCTACTCTGGCAGGAACTGCAATGAACGGAATGGATGTGGACCATGTAGTTATGGCGAGTGCAAGCTTATAAATGGCATCGATAAATGTGTATGCCATAAGGGATATGACGGGTCATCATGCACCGATGACATAGATGAGTGTCTAAGTAGTCCTTGTCAAAATAAGGGAACATGTGAAAACGCTATTGGGAACTTTACGTGTCTGTGTGGGGCTGGATATACTGGAACAATTTGTGATCATGGGGTAGGAGTATGTGCAGGCAGTGTTTGTAGAAATAATGGAACTTGTTTGGACATCGGTGGAGGGGACTTCTTGTGCCTGTGTCAAAATGGATATACTGGAAACAATTGTGAGTTACTTGTTGATAGTTGTGAAAATGTTACATGTGATCATGATGGTAACTGTGTACAGATGGGTGGTGGAGAATTTACATGTAACTGTACACATAATTGGTCAGGTAAGATATGTGACGCTGATGTTAATGAATGTTCGAAGTCGGTCTGTGTAAATGCGAAAGATTGCAGCAACACAGATGGTTCTTACCAATGCCAATGCATCGACGGATGGGAAGGACAAAATTGTGACCAAGACATCAACGAGTGTGAAAGTCCATTTGGTAACTTATGTATAAACGGTACATGTTCAAATACCAAAGGTAGTTATAAATGCATTTGTGGCGCAGGATTCACTGGACCACATTGTGAAAATAAGTTAAGTTTCTGTGTTGACCCTAACAGATGTGCTGGCAATGGTCAATGTTATGAAAAACCTACCGGACATTGTGAGTGTAATGTTGGATACGAGGGGAACTTTTGTGCTGCCGATATTGACGAATGCGATCTTAACACGTGTAGTAATCATTCTTTAAATTGTACAAACAACCCTGGAGGTTACACTTGTATATGTGAATCGGGATGGACGGGAGCTAACTGTACGGACGATTTTGATGAATGCAAGTCAACCACGGTTATTCCATGCTCAGGAAATGGTATATGCAGAAACACTATTGGCAGTCACTCTTGCATCTGTTTCCCCGGATTCACTGGCGACAATTGTGAAACATTTGTGGATACCTGTTCAAGTGTTCACTGTAAAAATAACGGTACATGTGTGGTCATGCATTCAGAGACAAGATGTAGTTGTTCCGCCGCGTGGACCGGAATCTCTTGTGAAGTTGATATCAATGAATGCGAGGACCCTGAAATGTGCCATAGAGCAGGGATTTGTGAAAACACAGACGGTTCCTTCTACTGCAATTGTTACGGGGGTTGGACTGGTGCAAGCTGTGAGACGGATGTTAACGAATGCGTGTCAGAGGTCTGTGAGAACAATGGTATATGTACTAACACACGTGGAAGCTACCAATGTGCGTGTCAAACCGGATGGATTGGTATGAAGTGTGAGATGAAAGCCAGACACATCAGCTCAGGTGCTACTATACATATTAATTCAACTCTATAGATTATAACATTATATTAGTTAACATGTTGAAATGTTCGCATACAATGTCACTATATTTAAAGTTCGTAGAAAAAACTCGACAAAAAACAATCTGTCGAAAACTCACTTAAAACGACAGGTTTTAATCAAGATTAGAATGTATCTAGTTGTGCATTGAAATTACCCGTTTCAGTAAAAATGTATGACGGAAGCACGTGCGAGTGTTGGTACAAAAGCTGTACATGTTAACATAAGAGCTCAAATACTATCTTGCAGGTGAACGTTTGGTGTTCTCTTTCGTCAAGAACATCACTGTCGAAGTTATACCAACCATTATCACCTACTCCTACAAGTTTCTCAATAAATATGTTTGCAATGATACAGGCCTGACCATAGGCAGTGATGTATTCAAGTAAGTGGTACATATCTTCACTCTTTCATTATGAATCAATGGTCTTTGTTTCAGGTCTATATTGGATGGTTTGTATTCAGTCGTCTTTTTTTTAGGTCTATACTTGCATGATTTGTATTTATTCGTCTTTTTTTTAGGTCTATACTTGGATGATTTGTAATTAGTCGTCTTTGTTTTAGGTCTATACTAGGATTGTTTGTATTCAGTCGTCTTTGTTGTAGAACTATACTAGGATTGTTTGTATTCAGTCGTCTTTGTTTTAGAACTATACTTGGATGATTTGTATCCAGTCGTCTTTGTTTTAGGTCTATACTAGGATTGTTTGTATTCAATCGTCTTTGTTTTAGGTATATACACAGATGATTTGTATTCAATCGTCTTTGTTAAGGTCTATACTTGGATGATTTGTATCCAGTCGTCTTTGTTTTAGGTCTATACTAGGATTGTTTGTATTAAGTCGTCTTTGTTTTAGAACTATACTTGGATGATTTGTATCCAGTCGTCTTTGTTTTAGATCTATACTTGGATGATTTGTAATTAGTCGTCTTTGCTTTAGGTCTATACTAGGATTGTTTGTATTCAGTCGTCTTTGTTTTAGAACTATACTTGGATGATTTGTATCCAGTCGTCTTTGTTTTAGGTCTATACTAGGATTGTTTGTATTCAATCGTCTTTGTTTTAGGTATATACACAGATGATTTGTATTCAATCGTCTTTGTTAAGGTCTATACTTGGATGATTTGTATCCAGTCGTCTTTGTTTTAGGTCTATACTAGGATTGTTTGTATTCAGTCGTCTTTGTTTTAGATCTATACTAGGATTGTTTGTATTCAATCATGTTTGTTTTAGGTATATACATGGATGATATATAGGAATAATGTAACGAAAGCATTGCTGGACATTTCATAATCAACAAATTACCCTTACTTCAGTGTTAATCCCAATTATTGCTGACCAAATGTAAAACGATGCAATGTGTAGTTCTTGCAAATACAACTGATTATTATGTAGACTCCTAGGTAAACTTTATTGTCTGAGTTGAAACTATTAGTGTGGTCATTCAAGTATAGGGACGTTGAGTTGTCATATACATTGTAAAGAATTAAATTTTAAACTTATATATATAGCGAGTTAGTAACATGCAAAGACAGTAATCGGAAAATGAAATACTTTATTGTTGTGCTTAATGACTACTTTGGTCGTTTTGTTCATCTCTCTCCCCCACCCACCCAACTACTTTGATAGTTTTGTCCATCTCTCTCCCCCACCCACCCAACAACTTTGATAGTTGTGTTCATCTCTCTCCCCCACCCACCCAACTTCTTTGATAG
>ENA-OREC01000969-OREC01000969.1-marine-metagenome-genome-assembly--contig:-NODE-969-length-13298-cov-12.940776_pt1 | contig 13298 bp, 11 predicted proteins | sample MGYA00248626_ERZ508543 | MGnify/ENA primary metagenome ERZ508543 (study PRJEB26211, sample SAMN05518279) | marine metagenome | isolation source: Puget Sound, Washington, USA | host: Bankia setacea... | reverse complement strand
AATAAATGTCAAAGCTTGTTAGGTCAATAAATGTCAAGTTTAAAATCAGCTGCGCAATTCATGTCTTTTTGGTGCAGTATTGCCTGTGCAAGTTCATTTATCTGGACAAAAATGGTAAACAATAGTGAAAAGAACATAAACTTCGAACAAATGTATTTGTCAACAGTTTCACTATTATTATTTATAACCGCAGACTCCTTAAAAGTGTTAAATTACATGTTAGAATTGAAATGATTGCGCCAGTATGGATATAATGGGAGTTAGACATGCAATATCAACATTTGATTGCTGAATTGTGCTGCTGGATTGCATAAACGTATCACATTTTTGGCAAGTATATTGCGCAACACCGGCAACTCAAAGTGTTGTTGTGGTCTAAGGCGACTTAAATTTAAAACATAAAATTAATGTGGTGGATGAAAAAAAGAAAAAACATGAAAAATTGGAATAAACATGTGAAACTGCAGGTGTATGTGGCAGTAAATATATATGACTCTGGAAACTGGCTGCACTCTCTATACCTAAACATTCCTGGCTTGTACTTAAAACATGGGCAAAAATGGAAAGTATCATTATGGCAACCATGAGTGCACATAAATCATCATAAATTGGCATAAGTGATGGATTTTGGTGCCATATGTCAGCTCCATATTATGAGAAGGGGGGTGAAAGTATCTTTCTGAGTTATAAAAAAAAGGGGATTTCAGCTCCTCAGATTGCGTCCCAAGATCATCTAGTTAGACATGATGACTCTATTTTTAAGATATGAAACTTCTAAATAAATACATAGTTCAAGTTAAACAAACTACAAAATAAACCCGACAAAATATGGCAATTTATTTTTCAACATTCAAATATATGGTTACAAGGTCAATATATTATATTATTACATGAACTGAAGATGACTAATCCAACATGTTTGAGGGTATATATTATTTAGAAACAAAGGGTATTTCATGTATATACAGGAAATCTGCCTCACTAGCAGCTAATTATAACTTGAGTAATTGAGAAACTCAGATATCCGTCTGCTGAAAAAAATTGAATCAATGAAAAAGGGGTATGATTGGGTGTTTTGAGAGAAAGGCTCCATTCTTCGGGAAACAAAATGCAAAGTCAGTTCCTTGTAATAAGACTATAGGTTACTTGAGTAATCGAGAAACTTAGATATCCGTCTGCTGAAAAAATTTGAATCAATGAAAAACAAGTACAATTGGGTGTTTTGAGAGAAAGGCTCCATTCTTCTGGAAACAAAATGCAAAGTCAGTTCCTTGTAATTAGACTATAAGTAATTTTACTGTTATATAATCTTCTGCATCATGTTCACTTTTACTGCGGAAACATCTACTATAAAAGCTCTAATGGTGGATCGAATAACAGGCATGCCTATAAAATAGTTAATAAATTGGATTTTCATGGTAGGTGTATGCAGTAATTGCACATAAACGAGGGATTTAGTTAACGCTCTGTGCGGTGCTGTGAAACCCAAGTCTATCGTTAAAGCAACTATATAAATCTGATATTGATTTGTTATCAGACGAAACAATGAACATTTTCCACTAACAACTACAACATGCATTTTTCTTTGAACGATAAGTTTCTTCCTAAACCTTGAAATTCCTAAACCTTGATATTCCTGAACCTTGAAATACTTTCATTCAAGGTTATAAAGGTAAGGTTTGAAGAATTTTAAAAAAATCAGTTATCAATCCCGAATGTTTCGATACCAGTAGTGTATAATTATTTAAAGGTAAGCTCAAAATCAAAGAAAGTAGAGAAAGTTACACTGCCGCTATTAAACATTGTTGGGAGAAAAACCAGTAACTATCCTATTACAATTAGACAAAGCAAGTGAGAAATTTAAAGCGATGACTCTACCTACAGCAGATGTGAATTATTTCCCTCCATTCTAAAATTAATATGATATCGCTTAAGGCAATTTTCCTTGGGTCATTTCCTTCATTGAAAAAGTCACAGTGTGTACAGGTAGATTGTTATAGTGATGCAATACCTGCTGCCCTCCCCTTGGTACAAACAAACAGGTGAAAGGGTTTAAATATTACAATATGAGAAAGGTGAAGATCGGCACGTAGGAACAACAGTCACCTTTCAGTAATTTAAAACCCTCTAAACTAATTGAACACTACTATTTTGTACCTTTCTAGTATAATCTTTTGTACTGATACATTCCAAGATATACAATAATTTATGTTCCACGCTTAGCTATTAGGACGAGACCTAGAGAATGAAAATATTAACTGCTGCGAATTAGAACGGCCACTATGATGATCAAGTCACACTTTCGGTATGTTTGAAACAAAAACTGTAGGATATTATACAATTACAAATGTTACATATTGTGCGTTAGTCTGTAGAAGAGTTGATATGTGCACTATGCACGTTGATTCCCTCAAGCTGACTGTTAGTGTCAGGGGAACCGAACTTGGTGAAGCTAAATCGGGGAATTAATGCCACAACTTGGAATGTAAACTGTTCACTTCTGCAAGTTTATCTCAGAAACTGGCACCTCCACTAATAAATACTTCCAAAAAAACATGAAATTTAACAAGAATTCTTTTTTTTTATCTTGATGTTTGGCTGTAATAAATACTACACAAAAGGCTCCGAAAACCTATCACTTTCGTCTCGACTTGTTCTTCTATCACAGGCTTATCAACTGAATATCTCTCGAATAACTTGTCATAAATCGCTTTTCTATCAAAAAAACATATTTCATAATTACTCGGTGAATGTTTTTGATTTTCAGGTCATACCAGCTCCATAATCTAACTAGACAGATCAGGCCAATAAAGCATTCGTTCCAGTGATACTACTAATTATGATTTATTTGTAGTGTTTCAAGTCTCAATTAAGCTATCTATTTGTGAGATAGTGTTGTCCAAGAACTCATGCACCCTTTATCTCGTTATGCTAACCCTCTGAAGTTTCTATCCTTTTTGCCAAGTCTACAATTAAAGTAATTTATGAAAAAAAGGAAACAACAAAGCGATCCTCGTAAACTTAACAGTAAACTTAGCAGAAAGTTGTTTCGAACAGGTATTTTCCCTTGTCTTTGAAAGTTATTGTTACAAAAACAACTAGCTGGTTTCTGATAGTGTATCCTATAATGTAAGGATTCTTCATCTGAACTGTGTCCAAGGAATATCTTGAAGTTGTGTTATGAACAAAATACTGAATGAATCTATTTAACCGAATGACTTTCTTCATAACGGTTTTATCAATAAAAAAATGCAAACAGAAGCGAAAAGGTGGGTTAAACTCCAATTAATATTCCAACTGTCTGCCTTTTGATGAGAATTCAATACATTTTAGTGAAAAGAAAGGCATTGAGAATCATCAAAAATGGGTATGAAATAGCACAGTGTGTAGAGGACCTATATAGATTTGTGATATTAACCTGACTGCTATAATCATAAACCTCGGGCAGCAATGCTAAATGGAATCGGGGCGCCACATTCTGATACAATACATTCACTTTTAATTGCATTTGATAAAGCAGTAGATAATAATCATAGAAAGTGCAAAGGAGAGAGTTATGGCATATATCAGACTGGTTATGTTGTATCACACAGGAAGTGGCTGGGCTTGGCACATAATCAAAGGCACAGTCTATCTAGGGGGTGGGTTGGGTAATGCATTATCTTGACAACGAACTCCCCAAACAAAACCTGGCTTAATTAACTGTATCTCAGGCATTATTGACTTGCCCAATGTTGTATCATGCCAATTGATACGCCAGTTACACTGATGGAAGCCATTTGTTACAATACTTCTCGTTTCTACTGATAAATCAAGACAAACAAGAATATATAGGAAACACACTTTTGACTCATTGGCACATTAACTGAGAGATTTCAATTCTTTTTTCTAATTCAAAGTGCCATTTTGTCAGAGGTAATAAAAGATTAAACAAAACAAATTGCTGAATACAAACTAAGTCACTTTATTATTTTCTGTACAAAAACATAACTTTTCGAGAAATATATTAATTTGTGACTTCAAAGAATAGTACCAGAACAGCTGTTAATTGATAAAGTAAATAGTATAAATCAACCCAATACATGAGTACAATTCATTATCATGCACAGAAATGGTTGGTCCATAGAGCCAAGTTGAGGAGAGCTTGCTAAAGGGTTCTATCTGCTGCTATATTGAAAAGCACCTTTAACTTTCATTTCTAACCCTGTACATTCTAACCGGATTTCTGATGTTTAACATTACATTCAATTTATGTTTTAACTTATCCTCATGTGACTTTTGTATTTTCAGAGCACTACAAAATATTGCCATCTGGTAACCTACAGATATTAAAGGCAACCCATGCACAAGCTGGTCAGTATCAGTGTATGGCAGAGAATAAACTGAGGAATAAAATACGCCAGTCCAAATACAGCATCAATCTGCATGTCCTGGATACTGAAGGTAAACACTTACGCACTTTTTTATAATTATGTATCTTTCACTGCTAGAATTGTCCTGACTTAATATAGGGTATGGTAAAACAAATAATAAAACAACAGATTACAATTTTGCTGATCATCCTGTATCTGAAATAACCCCCTTAAGGGCCAATAGGACAACTGGAACTTCCAATTGTCTTGACTCTGTTATAGATATAAAAACCCTAAATGAGAAAACTCCATCTTTTTGTTCTAAGTTTGACTTACTTATAAGAGCATCTATTAATAAAACAAGTTTTAGTAGTCAATGGTCTTATCAAAAGAATTTCAGAACACAAGATCAATCATAAGGGTTAAAACACCAGATCATGGGTCAAATATGCAAAAGAGAGATTTTGCACTTTAACATTTTTTAATACCAATTATTTTAGTAACTTCTTTCAGTACATTTCCCAGTTTCAACTTTTATTTTGTACTAAAAATCTAAGTTACATGTGGAATATGGCCTTTAAAATAATTGTTCTATTTTCTTTTCCAACATTACAAATTATTTCTCTTTTTACCAGTCACCATGAGATATGTTGCTTTTATGTTGTGCTCATGTTTTTATGAGGCTCTGGAAGAGGTGAATACTGTAACATTACGACCTGGTTTATATCAGTGTAGCCAGAGTATTACAGTTACATTCCTCTACGGTATGCTTACATGTATGGATACCGTGAAATCATATATATTTGCTGGTTTTCGTAAAACATTTTCCAGGACACATATGGATTCCAAACCATTACCCTTACAGTCAAGTCTTACAGTCAAGTCTTGCTATTGCAACCAATATGCTAGTTATTAAGATCAAGCTATTCCCTATAAGGACCACCCTACTTTTGCATTAAAAAACCCCACTGTTTTCTTTGTAATTTAGTTTTGCTATTAAGACCAACTTGTGTATTAGACTATTTGTAAGTTTGTGTTTTAGGAGAAGCCAAACAAATGATAGAAATAGTTTTAGTTTGAAATTTGAAGAAAACTGAGGTAACTGTTTTCTTCTTTTTTCATATGCAGTTATGTTTGTTAAACCCTCAGTTAGATTGATTTATACATGTGATAATTTGTTCCTCGAAATGATTCACTATAAGGTCTTCCAATAAGAGACACTAGGGTACTTTGTGACTGTTTGAAAATTGTAAGATATTCCATTTGAACATGTGAGCTATTTTCCTGCCATATGTATCTGTTTACACCCTTGATAAGCACACAGAAGGGAGTTTGCTGTGTTTCATAATTTGCTCTAATCGTACTGTGCTTCTCTTTTCCTGTAACGTTTTATGCACCTGTCGATTTGATGATGATTATGCCATAGATTCCATGTTACATAGGAGAAGATCCATTGACACCATCAGCTTTGAAAACCAGTCTATGTATGTTATTTTAGTCAGGGAAAGCTACCTACTAAAATGATTATGTCATTACTGCTCATTCTTTGAAGATGGAGCATGGTTTTACAATTTGCCTGTAGACTAGATAATTCCTCAAGTCTGCAAACGGCCATTTCATGTGAAATATCAGAACATTAGCAGCAATGCAGACGCAATTTAGCCAACCAGTCAGCCATCTTGTGCTAATGACCCCTAAACCTATGTAAGCAGCCAAAAGTTACAACAATTAAACCAAAGTGCATTTGAAATATCTACTGATCCTTAACTGTTTACAAGACCTGGAAAAAAATGTAAGCATCATTGATAAGTTCCTGTGCTTTACAAGTTTGGAAAGCTGTTCAGATGAGGTTACACATTTGAGAAGTTTGAGGGAAAAGGCAATGCTTATTTACAAAACTGATAGAAAAACATGTGAAAGTCTACAAGATAAGGAACTAGCAATATTTCCTCCTCCTCTCCCTGTTAAATAGATTATAAACTTAAGTCATAGCTCGAATGTCATGGGTCTATATTTAGTCAAGCTATTAAGTTATTCCATTGGCTGAAAACAAGCAAAATGAAAAAAAAAAGCATAGGATTGTCATGAATGGAATATTTTCAACTTTTAAATACACACATGATATGTTTTCACTTTTATAAGTATGTCAGAGGAAGTGCAGTGACATTTGAAATCAACCTTGACATATTTAATATACAAAATGGTATGAAACAGTATCTGATATAACACAATTTTCAAACCATGACAGCAATATTCTACCTTTTTTTTATTCCTTTTTGTTTGAGAGAGGGGGGGGGTGGGCAGTTTCGAATTACACAAGTTGTTCTTAATTCTCACAAACACTGTTCCAAAGTAACTCTAATAAAATGTATCAATGATAAAAGACCGGAAACAGGTATATAAAATGGAAGCTAATTCAATGAATGAATAAAACAGATCAATGAAAAATCTACAAGTATTATTGACTAGTCTTCTCCCAGTAGTTCTGTTAAACACAAACACGAGAGCCTGTTTCTAAAGTAATGTTATATTTTGCACTAATTGACAGAGTCTCAAAAGTTTCAGGTGGGCTAATAAATATCAATTATGAAATTATGTTGCTTTCTCTTCCGACCACCAACATAGAGATATTTTGAAACCTAGCCCTGTAAACGACTTTCGCAGGTACCGTAGATTACACCGTGTCTGCTACCTAAAGACATTTGTGCTGTTATGCTCTTCTTTATCTATATATTTATGATTCTTAAGCTTGTTTTATTGTTGATGTATCAGTTTATAGCTGCTCTAGAATGGCATCGACTCTGTATCAGACGCTCACCACTATCAGGGAATTTAATATTACATCAATAATCTCAAATGTTCTACCGCGCGGTATCAGTTTTCCTCGTACCCTTGCAAATCGGCCATTGTTATACATGACGCAAAACCACATCAACTCTCATACCAGCGTTGTGAAGAGAGAAGTTCTTGTAGAAAAAAACCTAATCCAGGCATGTAGAAACATTTATTTCGAATAAAATACTTAATAGCATAAGTTTAAGGGTAATGATCGCATATCTTGATTATTTTCAACAGCCGAGAAGCCATTAAACGCGAAATATTGTGCCATTCCAACTGTAGTCTTTTTTCATGCTTCTACAGACTATCGACAATGTGAAGTAGTTAACACAAAAGTACTCAATGACGAACGTACACATTTTTCCTCATTGACCATTTTGAATTTTAATGCTTTATTTTGTGAGTATGAGCCAAAGACTGGATGAGGAAAGCTGATGATGAAAGGTAGTCTGATTTTGTTCTAACATGAGGTTACAGTGACAGTTCTTACTTTGGGTATTGTAACATTACGTTTTATATATGAATTCATACTAAACCAGCAGTATATATAATAAGAAAGATGACATAACTGTTTGATCTAAAATTCTGCTAAAAGATGAAATCAAAACTTAATGTAAACAAACAAAAACTGCCCATATTCAATTTACAAGTTTGCCCCTTTTTCTCCCCAATAGCCACATTGCCCCCATTTGGTGCCCCTTTAAAATCAGAAACCGCATATTTAAAACAGGGAATGAAAAAAAACATCAAAGGCCCCAAAATACAGCATTAAATCACATATTTTTCATTAAATCAAATGTTTTACTATAGGGCAGGATATTTTAAAACTGTTTGTGTCCGTATATTCTCAAGTATAGAGAGAGAGAGAGTTGGTTAATGATGCATGGCCATACGAGGACCTTAATGTCTACGAGTGCGGAAAAGCTTTCTCTGCTGGAAATGATTTATTGCAAACATAAGGCCCGCTAATATTCATATCTTCTCCAAACTTGAAATACAGATTATAAAAATGTACATGATATACAGTGAAACAGCGGAAAAAAATGGCTAGCTTGTTGTAGCGAACTCTTTTTTAGTAGGTCTGTGTTCAGGTGCTGAAAGTGTTAAAGTTTGTTTTTGTGTACAGAGATGGTTACATGTTTTAAAGCACGCATGTATACCAGTTACAGTTAATATATTAATTACTTAAAATAAAACAGTTGTTTACAAAGATAATGCAAATGGTAAAATTTGAGTAAATTCATGGTTTACGTGTAAAACTCACCAAAATGGTATATATACAAACAATACAGTAGTCAGTTTGAAGCAAACAAAACAACAGGAACATGAAAATGTCAATAAGGTGATCATTATACAAAAGTGAAATACTCAGGTTTTAAGTTACTTTCCATGTAAAATTGACTTAAAACGTTCACTTTAAAATGTGTCTGACGGCCGGCCCTGGTGATTTTGAGCTGTATACACATGTCAGATCATATCCTACCTGGTCACTATGCCTTCCTGTATACCTTCCTTTACACTGCTTACTTTCTGTCGCTGCACCTGTCTTTTTTCTCTTATGTGCAAATCGAGAGGTGAATGCAAAAGGTATCTTATCTGTTTCAATATTAATTAGCAATTAGAACTCTCTCGCTTTCACCCCTCTTAATAGACACTAATTATATGCATCATTCACATATACATTGTACACATTGATCTGCATATTTAAGATTCCTGTAATAGTTTTGAATCTAGCACGATTTAGTAGACAGCGTTCTGAAAAAGATTCATGCGTTGTTATGCTAAAACAGTCGCCGCGTGTTTTAGGAAAAAGGTGAAAAAAGACGATAAAACGCCACTGCATGACTAACATATGTTCATAAATCTGTTATGTCACACAATAATGGAAATGCAAAGGGCCACGATGTCGTCTTTCTCCGTGACAAATGTATGAAATGTGTAGAGCAGTGTGTTGGTACAATTAGTCTTTATGTCAGGGGGTTTGTGTATAAGGTGGGAGCTTACCCGTCCATAGCGAGGATATCTTATTACAGAAGAAAAAATGTCAGCCCAGGTTGATGAACTGCTTTCCTTGCTGCCTTTGCCGTAAATGCTAAAATATTCGCTAAAATCAGCCACTCTCAGTAACATAAGTCGCATAGTTTCACCAATACATGTACCATAATTCACAAAGTCGCCATAAATAAGTCGACTAAATCTACAACATTTACGTAGAAGAATGTAAGCGACAAAATTCAAACATTGATGAAACTGACATATTTGGGCCCTTTTCTAAAATCAACTGAAGGCCATGATGCTGGAAATCTGTTCAACATTTATGTACGGCACCGAAAACAATTTTGATTTCTTATGCTTCCATATACTAAGCTGTGTTTCTACATATGCGCATCATACTTTCCAAACCGAGATTGATTTAAGATATCATGATCATTCAGGTCTAAAATTTTGTAACAATGAAATGTTCAGTGAAGACTACATCCATTAATGTCATTCTGTGTAAACTTATGCGACTGTGGAACTTGATTCAGTAAATCACTCCCTGTCTGACAGCCTGCATTGGCTTTTTACTGTGGTTGACATTTCCACCGATCTTTCTTCATGTCAGTGTTGCATAACAAAAACACAAACTAGAGGAAATAGGTCCAGTCTGTTTATGGCAACAAATCATTAACATTGTCAATACACAGACAACCATGTTTCAGTGTTTAACATGTTTGCAGTAGAAACATTTAATACATATACTACACAATTGCGTTTTTATGCAGTATCATAATTATCTGCCAGAGCAAATTAGGTGAACTATTCTAGTCAGGAATCCTAGGTGTTGATATTTGGAGAAATGGGTGTGAAAGGGTTCTATTTACTTCTTTATTCAATTATAGCACTCAGCACACTATCTTTAACCCTTCATATTACTCTGTATGTGAAACTGTTCTATATGCTTATATATTCAATAACACTTACAGCAGTTTTGATTTCATCTCTCACTATGCAGAGGTGAGGGCAAAACAGCTGTATCCCAGTCTTTATTATATTCATTCATTTAAAACAGTTTGCGTTTTATTCACTGGTATGTGTTGCTTCTTACAGATAGTATGTTAACCAACAGGTATTCCTCACACGTAGGTATGCCAAACATCCATTTTAATGTCCAACTCAAATTCTGTACAAATTTTGATGTATTTATAAATAAAACTGTGACTGAATTAAGGTAACTTGGTAATCAGAAAGGCATCTACCCCTCCATTGAGAAGGCGCAGAATGAAAACAATGGCAGAGTGTAAACTGTATGTTAATTTAATAAGTGTAAGTGCAACAGTTACCAACCATGGTGTTGTTTTCTGCTTTCAGTTCCCAACCATGTAACATTTAAGCTTCAGTTCCCAACCATGTTAGAATCTACTTTCAGATCCTGATCATGTACCATTTCTGCTTTCAGTTCCCAACCATGTAACATTTCCACTTTCAGTTCTCAACCATGTAACATTTAAGCTTCAGTTCCCAACCATGTTAGTTTCTACTCTCAGTTCCCAACATGTAACATTTAGGCTTTCAGTTTCCCAACCATGTACCATTTCTGCGATCAGTTCCCAACCATGTAACATTTCCACTTTCAGTTCCCAACCATGTAACATTTCCACTTTCAGTTCCCAACCATGTAATATATTAGCTTCAGTTCCTAACCATATTATTTTCTACTTTCAGTTCCCAATCAGGAGCCTGCAGTTACCATGCCAACTACAGAGCTGAAGGCTACAGTAGGGGATAATGTGGTGTTAGAATGTTCAGCCATCGGCAATCCTCAGCCTGTTATAACATGGGAAAAATATGGTGGAAAACTGGTGCCTGGCAGATATACACAAAAATATGGTGAGTGATTTCTGATAATTGTCACATTTAAACGAGCACCTGTTTAATCGGGTACATTAAAGTGGTCAAATGTACCATACTCTCCTAAAAACAGAAGTACATGTATATGCTGTTCAAATATAATTTTCAGGTACTATTTTGTCAACAATATTTTGGAATGTCAAATACTGTGTGGTTCAACATAACAAGACAGGTGCCCATTTTGACTGTTGAAAAGTGGGATAAACAGTGATTTCAAGCCAAGACTCAATTTCATTCAGTGCGCCTCTTTGCAGCATATGATGTTTGAAATCTGACTTGACTTTGTGCAAGTAGTCTCTTATATGGGAAAACTAGTGACTATATTTGGGTCTTTTTCTTGTTGCAGGGAATTTATACTTACACAATGTGACCCGTGAAGACGAGGGGACGTATTTATGTAAGGCTGACAATGGGCTTAACACGCTAATGCCGGACGGACTGAAGGCCATGATGCTGGAAATCTCAGGTTTGAATCTTAACTTAACCATATTCTTTAAAAGTAAATAAACATAGACATAAATTGATATTCGACCATCGCCATTTGAATTTTAGTTTTAACCTGACCAACAAAAATAAATGCCCCACACACAGCAATGATTCTACTGTAAATGAAATACATAGCAGTTTAATGTGCAACCTTCAAACTGCAGGTAAACAAGACTGTAACATTGTGTTAAAATGCATTGAGTTACCTTTAAATAGACATCTGCAGACTTACTTGAAGAGAGTTGTCTCCCTTGCTCCCATAAATCTGACCAGGTCATTGTGTGTATCTAATATTTGCACTCACTAACAGTAAGGAAACACTGGGGTTAAACATTCACTCTGATTACCACCTCTCTGTTCTGTGTGACAAGTTATTAATGCAAGTAGACAATAGTATCACAGGTGCACTGCAATAGTTGCCACATGCCACATTAGCAGGTCCTACACTCTCCGTACAGTTCCTACATGGGTATAATATCTGACATTTACAGAGCCTCCGTCAGTACTAGCAGTGGAACAGATGATCAATGTAAGCCTTGGTGGGAGGAGAAAACTCTCTTGTTCTATTACGGGTAGACCGAAACCTCAGGTCACATGGTATCATAATGGGAATCTCCTCAAGTCATCTACAGGTAAGCTATTAATAGCCACAAGAAGTGTTTCCCAATTTACAAGTATGCTATTTATAGAAATCAGGTGTTTTCACGAAAAAATAACCCTTAATGCTTACATATAATCATAATGTGGATCTTTTGTAGGTATGCTATTTATAGAAAATAAGGTGTTAACTGAAGTCAAAGAGAATAAGAGTAATGTAGCCACAGGCTTGAGTATTCCAGTTCTGGAAAACTTGTTTTTGTTTGATTATGTGTTGTTATTAACATCTTAAGAACTACTGGTACTTATAAATTGCTCATAAAGTATGTTTCTAACTTCTTTTTCCAGAAAGTCGTCTGGTACTGTCTAATACTGAGGCTAGAAATCAGGGATTATATCAGTGCTTTGCTGAGAACTCTGCAGGAATTTCACATGCTGAGATACTAGTTAATGTAGATGTCACCAAACGTGATACAAGTAAGTATATACTGGAATAAACTTACACATTTAAAACACTGCTACATGTATAGCTAATGTTAGGGTTTCAGTAAGTATTACTTTGGTTGTAAGAAGTGTTTCTGTGGCTAATTCTTAGGCTATTTAATCGGTGCTATATTTCATCATTGGAGTAAAACAACTCATTCTATTGCAATATGGAGAGTAAATTCTTATCAACCATGTATTTAATATAAATTAGATAAAAGGTTATGACTCTTTTGTTAGCTTTTCATTCCCTTAGCATATATCTTCATTATATAAATCACATGTAATGTAAATTCAATTCAATATATCTTCGTATGGCATTAAACTGAATAAGGTAAAGCTTAAATTGAAAGATACAAGAGTATGTTACCTGTGCAGCAGACCTGTTTCAATGCATCTATTTATACAATCTGCATTTACAATCATGATGGATAGGATGCATTGTCATGCTGACGAGTCTCACTGCTCGACAATTAGGACAAAGTTTAAGACGCTCAATGTACAACATGTATAATAAAGCTATCAAGTAGTGGAGATACAACTTAGTGGAGATACAACTTAGTGGAGATACGACTTAGTGGAGATACGACTTAGTGGAGATACGACTTAGTGGAGATACGACTTAGTGGAGATACGACTTAGTGGAGATAC
>ENA-OREC01000968-OREC01000968.1-marine-metagenome-genome-assembly--contig:-NODE-968-length-13298-cov-14.079495_pt1 | contig 13298 bp, 8 predicted proteins | sample MGYA00248626_ERZ508543 | MGnify/ENA primary metagenome ERZ508543 (study PRJEB26211, sample SAMN05518279) | marine metagenome | isolation source: Puget Sound, Washington, USA | host: Bankia setacea... | reverse complement strand
TGATCTAGTTCAGGATCTCCATTGCCTATCTGGTATGTGAACTCAATTATCGTTCCATTCTTAATGATGCCACTGAAAATTTAGCAATCCAAAGTTATACATGTATTCAATTATCTGTGAATATAACATTTGCAGACAAACGCAACTGTTTAAGATTTAAAAGCACATCTTTGCTTCAGACTGACACTTCAAAGCAGCTTCTGCAGATACTCAAAGGTTTATTACATCATCATATATTATACTTACCGGTACTTCAGTATTTCTCCTTTAGATCATTTGATCCAGCAAAGTTTCATCAGGATAACTCTAGTGTTCAAAACTCATTTTACAGAACATGTACATAAACAAGCTAAATTACCAACAAACAGACCATATAGGACACTTACTCTGAGGATAACTTGATTGTTTCCGACTTCCCAACCATAAGTTTGATGTCATCGTTGGAAAACTTTAATTCAAGGCAGCTCACTGAAAAAACCCCACAACACTATGAAGACAATGCTGCTATCATTTTATATCCTACATTGCTTCAAAATTTGGTTGAAAGTTATAAAGACAGTGATATTGCCATCCTTTTGAGAACATCAACTCGAGCATGAAGCATAAGGGTTATTATTTCACTTTCCACCAACAACATAGGTTTTTCTATGCTTGGACAATTCATGACACTGCACAGTCTACTTAAACACCTACAAGCATCAATTGTATTTGTAAAACTACAGATCAACAAGTGATTTCTGTTTATGTTAAGATTGTATGTTCATTGTTTCTTTCATATGTCAACATCCAACGTTCTGCATGCTCTTTCTTTTTTTGTATCCCCGCCATAACGGTCAATGACCCCCGACTTCGAAGGATTTTTTATCCCAGATTTTATCCATTACATTTATGTTCCTATCTTAATTCTTGAGAAAGAGCCAGTATTTCCCAGCGCTAAACAAGGGAACTACCTGGTACCATTTTTACAACGTCTTTGGTATGACGCGGTCCTTGATGGGGATTGATCCCGGGACCTCCCGCACTCGGAGCCAGCACTATACCACTAGGTTATTGAGGAGGCGGTACATTTGTTTTAAATTAAGCATAATACAATGCTAATAAAAAACATTACAAAGTTTAGAGATCAAGCATAACTTTTCAGCGGACATTCAATAATTGAACGAATACAGATATTTAACATTAAGTTGTCTATTGATGTGAAAGGTAAGAAATACATACATAGTTTATTTGCAAAGTAGATGTAAACAAAAATTGAGCTGGAGTGCAAATAGTTTTCTTTGACTTTGAAGACACACTTCTAATGGTACAACACATACACAATCTACATATTTTGTCTGCAAACAAATATAATTGTTTATATTAGCATAATATTTTGTTGTAAAAATGTATCAGTAATCTTTGGTTTTATAAATAAAGAACGCTATTTAAACAAAATGCTCCCTTTTTGAAACACTAACGAGGTGAAAAAACACCCCCCATTCACACCTCGTCTTGACGAGATACTTTTCCATTTTGGTATGAACCTTCCAAGCAATGTGGAGATATTCATATTACATGATCCGTAAAACGATTGGCGTAACACTGTGAATAGAGCATGTTAACAACGTAAATAAATATCAAATTAGCTACAGGGGGTCATCTATTTGTAAGTGACGTTGAACTGTGTCTAAAGCGGATCGAAGAAGAGAAACCGTGATTTTACCTGAGCATAGAAGGAACAATATTCCTAACACTTGCAGCACTGCCATTTCAGTATCTCATGACATGAACGAAGAATGAAATCATTTGTATTCTAGTACATGTACGCTATGCTTTTGTCATCTGACAGCAGAGGAGATCACATGATCAATCACGTGATAAAAATGTAAGCGACATTTTTAGCTTTAAGAAGACTTTAGAATGAATTTAGCCCCTTGAAAACACACACGATATATTTGAATTAAAGTTGGAAATCAAATCAAACAAACGAAAGCCGTTCTCGCACAGTAAAACGAAATGCACTGTACATTAGCGTAAGCGATAAAATGGCTACCATAACAATGTTTTCAAGGTGAGAAAAACTTTTTGTTCTTTGTCTCACTTAGAAACGACGAACAGCTGTTCACCTTTGAACAATACGCAAACAATATGTTGTCGGTATATATGTATGTCCATAAATGGTGTTGCACAAACTTGTGCTGACTTGTCATTTTAAAAGCAATGTGTTTTCGCGACCGTTGAATGCAAAACAGAATCGACTTAGCTTTTGTGTAGTTTAAAAAAAACAGGCGTCTACGGTGTTTTGAGAACATAATAAATTGAGAACATGCTTTTTGGGGATAACCTCAAAACTTTTCTCAGGTAGTTTCAAACCCTTTAGAATAATTTGCTGGTAAGTATAGACTCTTAAAGTTTGAGATTCAAATTCCATTGATTATAAGGTTTGTCAAATTAACACTAGATTGCATTACTTTGACCTAAATTTAAGCATTCTGTAAAACTGCACTGAAATTTATCCGTGGTAACACTTTCAACAAAAAACTTTTTCCTACCTTGGCCTGCGCGCCCAGTTATACCTATTTATATTTTCGCCCCACTTATCACGATGGTTTATTGGAAAGAATCTGGTATCACGTAGGTGGATTCAATAGAACTCTGGAGTATTCCTGGTAGGGGTGTAACGATAGTCAATAGTCGATTGCTATTTCATACTATCGCCGATAGGTGAGACAGCTATCGACTTTTCCGATAGTTGTCTTTGCGGTTTGAAGTTGATTTCCTCTCGCTGAAAAAACCCGGATGTTTACATCATGGTATAGACTAAATTGTTGTCCGACTACTCATTTATCCACCCAAGACTACCTGTGGTGTCCGGTCTTTTTACAAGTTAAATGCCGTGTAAAAATAAAGGACTTGTTTAACTAAATTGAAATTAATATAGAATCTATTTAGAAATCGAAATTTGATTAATCACATAATGGACGAGAACGATGGTTGTTTGACTGATCATAAAGATCTAGAAATAATAATTCTAACAGGCAATCATTAGGGAAAGAATAACTTTTAACATAAATAAGGTGCATACAGTACCCAGTGTTACTGTCAGTTAACTATATATATTATATAATAACACACATGCATTTAATACTTTATGTTTAAATGAAACGTCTACATTGCAGCAATGACCAAATTACAAATTCAATTTGATTTTTGCAATACGTTTTCATAAACATATGCTATGTTTTAAACCAAATGTATTTGTCCAGAAGATTTGATAAGTAAATGCAACACCACTGTGCTAGAAACACAGGCTACTCAAAATCAAAATATGAAGTGGGTAGATGTTTGAATTTTCCTTGTTTGTATGTAAACTATCGAAACTATCGTGATGGTATCGCAATAGTGAAGTCGACTATTGATAGTCTATCGTGATAGTACTTTTGACTATCGATAACTATCATGATAGTTAATTTGGCTGCAATAGTCAGCCCTAGTTCCTGGGCATCTCAACTCTTTATTTTATAATGAGAATTCCATTTGCTGCACATTGTTTCATTTAGAGACGGTTGTTATAAGTAAAAAAAAAAGTTTTTTTAGTTCTGTTACCCAACCACCTTGGTAAACAATTGAGTTTTTCTCCCAAAAAATGAGTGAATACCCAAATAAGCGCCTTATATGGCACAGTCATAATGATGAGAATGATGGATATTATGTAAAATTGCATTATTATTTTTTCAGGCAACAGTTAACATGTTTGGTGAGACCTGTAACAGTTAGATCATGCCTCTTGAAACTTACACCAGCTGTGATAAATTGTGAACGAAGTAACTCCAACAAAGCAGCTGTGACGCGGATTAAGAGAAATCAGTACCCACGCATGTACCCTACACTAGTTGTTCTCTCAGATGGATCCACCATAAGAATCAGGCACAAGACTCCAGAGTTAATCATAAGGGTAAGATACATGAACCTGACTTAAATTGATACTTTTGTTATGTTTTAATGTTCCATATATGTACTTATCATTATGCAAATGTTGAGTATCAAAATTGTGTGCAATGAACCATGCAGAAAGTGTTAAAACATTCATATTTTACAGGCTTGAAAAAAGGTATTTTTAATTTTTGCCTTGTGTGATATTTCCAATAAAAATGTTGGGGACCTTCTATTCTTTACCAGTCACACATAAGGACCGGCTTCTTTCACATACATGTATCTACATTTATGAATTAAGTTGTTGTAATCAATTTCTCTCTTTCAGTTGCCCGTAGATCTAAGCAAGCTCACAGATGAAGAAAGAGCTATAAGAAAACTGCTGCAAACTGGAGAACAGAAAGAGGAAAGGAGAGAAGATGTTGAGGTTGATTTCGATGCAAATGATTATGTAAACATGTGGAAGAAATAAATGATAGAGTTTGTATGTAACAAGCGTCTGTTTTTTTTTAAAGTGCACAAATGATTGAACCTTTCATGTTTTCCTTACTGAAGAGTGAAATATAAAAGGTTTTAAGTGCTTTTGAATAAAGAAGAAAATAGAAAACTTGCATTCAACCCTCAATACAGTCAGTTCTTAAATAAATTGAACATTTTCCATTTTATTTTTATGCCACTCTGAGAAGGTCCAACTTGTAGACATATTATTGTAAGTTAGAAATGTTCTTTTAACAGTTATCAATGCAGGTATCTTATTTAACAAGCAAACACATTAATAAGCATAAAGAAGAGCTTCAGGTCTTTAGATATTTTAATGTCTTGCTGTAGAACTGAGAGTAAATAGCCAGTTTTTTTCAACATTTGGCAGCGGCATAAACTATTTATTTTGAGTCCTGACACATTTAACAGATTTTAAATATTAAAACAAAATAACACAACATGTAAGTGAACAACAAATTCCATGCTTTAAACGAAACTTTATTATAGCTTCAGATTATAAGACTTATTAACAACAGACATGATTAATTTCTATAAAGCACTGAAGCAGATAGATGTAAGTACTGCAAAATCATGTTTCTTCGTTGGCATCATTATTTTGTGGGTTTACTTTAGTTAGTGTACAGTTTCTAAAATATATGTTTCACATGTTTTAAGCGTCACCTAGTCTGGAACTGATTTTGGTTGACATTTTAATACATGGTTCAGCTGATCCACATAAACTAGTGTTCAACGGAAAAAAGGTGATTTCACAATACATACAAGTAGTTACAATTTCACATGTAAAATTATCGAAAGAATACAAAAATACAGATTTAGAATTTGTGTCAAGATCTGTGCTGTTTTGACATGGACAAATAGTAACTGACATCTTGAACTTGTCATGCTTTATACAGGTTGTTTTAAAATTAATTCTGGAAGAAAAAATACTTATTCATGATTTGAAGTAAAAAGAACTATTGCAATATGTAAAAGAAGCCATGATCATCTGAAAACATCAATTCATATTGTGCAAAAGAACTCCTGAGTTGTCTGATATCTTAGAACTGCCATTGAGAGGTGTAACATGCTTACTAAGGTATCAAGTAATTGAATATTTGTACCAGAATAATACTTCATGCAAAATGCATCTTGCATACAATATTATTTTAGTAAATTCAACACTTAATCACCTTCCAAAATCAATAAACACCTGGGTGATGAACAAACAAACAATCATTTTGAGATTTACTGCGATCAAATGGCAATAAGAGAGGCACAGTGGCCATGATATCCTCACTTGACAACTACTGAATATTTTGCAGAGTTGGACCTTGGACCATAACATGATCCCAGGGGAAAAAACTTGAACAGCATTAAAAGTAGTAGACTTAAAAATGTATGACTACAAACCTAATATTATGTAGCTAGAGCATACTTAATGCCCTAGAGCAGATTGTGGTAGAGATAGCCAAGACTCTAGACTTATATAAAACTGAAGTTTTAAACATCTTTCAAGACAAAAAATAAACACTTAGCAAACATGTTAACAAATGGGATTGTTTTCTATTAAAAACAAGATAACTAAAACATGCATTGCACATGATGCAACGTTCCCCTGTTGTGGACTTTCAGCAGTATTTTCAAAGACAGATGCAAGCATGCAGATCATCTCACAAACCAATAGGGATAACATATATTCCTTTCAAAATAAAAAAAGCTGCCATAAAAGGTTATGGTATCAAAAGTATGATACATATAAGTACAAAACATCTAACAACATACCAAGAAAAGAAATTTGAAAACAAACAACACTTCCTGTGTCTTGACAAAACTATTCTCCTGCAGAATTCTATATTGGATACTATAATTTGAATGATTCACACACATATTTACAGACATTTGTTATAATATGTCTGTTCACCTAGGTCACCAGTCATGACTAGAGTCAATAAATGATCGATTAACAAACCCATATAACAAAGCTGGCTTAATACAACATTCACCATACAATAAACGTTCAGCTACATGGGTTTCTTATCATGATATAACAAAGCACTTCACCATCTGTTAAACACCTTATAGAAGATTCACATAAATGTCAAATAAGCTCTTTTGTTAAATATCGTCAACACAAAGAAATAGGTCATTAGATGATCTTAATTAACATACATGTAAATTAAATGTAATGAAGATATAGTACAAAATGGATGAGCTTACAATATACAACTTATTTCATAAACCGTTCTAAAATACTGAAATTCAGCCCTATATCAGTTGCCATTTAGGAATACAACAACAACAATTTAACACACTCAGTTGTTAGATGTTTGAACACATACTTGGAGTAAAATGAAAGGGTCAAGAGTCAAGTTTTATGTCAATGAAATGTCTTGTCCCAAGGAGCACTTACATGTATGTTAATATAAACATGATCTTTCAAGTACAATGAAAAGTAAAGTATGCATTTCTGTTTGTTAAACAATGATGATAATAATTACACGTGTACAACAATACCATCTATGAATCAGATAGACAATGGAAACAAACAAATTCACTCACATTTTAACATTTCAGTTTTGAATATTCACTGTAAATGAAACGTAAACAACTTCAACTTTGAGTTTGTCAAGTACGGTAAGTTAACCTGCATATTCCTTAACTACTTGCACTTGAAGGCCTTTTAACAGGAAACATGATGATGAACATTCAACCCAACACCTGTGTGATCAGGGTAGAATGTCCAGTGTGTTAGTTTCACTAATACTCATCACACTCTGTTGTGAGCACCAGGTCTGGGAACATTCCATCTCAGACTCCTGTGATGACATTATCACTTCACTGAAATATCAGAAATAATGTAAGTTTTAGTTCATTATTATACATGTAGTATACATATACATTGAAAACTCTAAACTGTAATCCCTCAAGAACGCTGTAAATGGTTGTAACATAGTTTTAATTCTTCTTTAATACAATATTTTACATCTATATAATTTCGGTATAATTTGGAAATTAATAGTTCGCAAGTTAGTCTAAAGTGAAAGCCAATGCATACGGCTCCTTATATACTGGCCCATGCTCCGTCGGTTCCATCGTCAATATCAAGGAACATGGGTATTAGCATTGCTCCGTCGACCGACTTTATTTATATGAAAAAACATAAACAATAATCACCCGCCGACTCCGCCAACCAACAAATAACTTGTAACAATGTAGATAGGTTAATATTCGTGCCATTCGTGACAGAGTCAATTTAGAATGTACTTTTCACCTGTTTATATAGGCAACATTCAGGCTATTGGCTATTAAAGACGATCGCAGCAGTTTCACAGTTTCTTTTCAAGCATTGAGAATTTTATGAAATTTCGTGTGTTGTTAGTTAAAAACCTATTATGCAAATAAATGAAATAAAAAAGTAGGTTCTAATTATTGAGCATTTTCGTAGTATACCAAAATCTTTGGCGGTGTGACCACTGTTTCATGTGTGACATCATAAAAATCTAGAAATATGCAAATTCCGGGTCTATTTTCACATCATTTGTTTGGGAAACCTCCCATTTCATGTAACAATAAGAAAAAAGGGACTAATATATAGTTATCAAGTAAAAATACCATAAAAAATATGAATTTACATATAAAAAAAGTACAAAACCAGCAGTCATTTTTCGTTTTTTATTCACATTTTAAGAATTGAGAATTTGCTAAAAAAATCAGAATTAATCTTTAAGCACTACTTTACTATAATCAAACCTAAAACAACATAGGTCACCAGGCTTTTTTTGATAAAGTGAAATTTTCTTTTGCTGGGCAGAAATTACAATCTTGAATTTAAGCAGCCAATAGTGTAGATTACACAGATGTGTAATGCTGGCCTGGCTCTATGCTAGGGACAAAGCTCTTCACGATTTGCCGCTAGCGTGCTAATAGGTAACACCAACACATGTTATTGCTCACATAGTGTAGACTGAACAGATCTGGTTGCTTTACTTGCAATAGTCAGTTTTTGATCTCAACACAAATACTGATATACAATATCTTTAAGCGCTTTGCGACAGTAACGCTGCCGCGTTTTATCAATAAAGCGCTCCACTCCTTAACCGGTGCTCACGTAATAAGTACTTTTAGCGTGAGAATCGCAAACTGCCGTGACTGTCTTTAAATGATCTAAAACCTTAATTCCGTACAATATCATATGCAAACTTACATGTGATCACTTTCAGGGACACTCTTCAGTCTTGTAAACTGGCTTTCTACAACCTGCTTGGCCACAGTCAGGTCTCTCTCTGTAATATAATTGAAGAAGCTGATTATTGCTTTACTTTCATAGATAAAATGGTGAATATTAAAGAAACAACAACAGAACAGTGCACAAAGCATGGACAAATTTGCCCCAAAATATCTATATACATGTACAACAACTTTTGGCACAGATTTTCTATACTTCCAATACACCAGTATATAATTAAATCCATTCTTTTTGTTGCAAAAGCAACTGAGATTAAATAACTTAATAATATGAAAGAATGCACTTTAAGTGCTTGCTAATCTGTCGCTCTAAAATAACTTTACGTTAAACACAAATATTACCCCCAGTCTTTTGTTTGTAGTTGTCTACAACTTTCTCCAGATCTTTGCGTCCTAAATTCAATAGAACAGTCCTAAGATAATCAACATCATGTTTGCTAATCAAAGCTCTATCCTCCAGTAAGAGCAAGAGATCAGCTGGAAACTTGGCAGCAGTAATTTGCTTTTTGTTGAGCACATTCTTCCTGTCCACGAAAACATACAGTTTCATGTTTGCAAACTCATCATCAGTAATTGCCTGAGCAATTTCTAACAACAGTGTTGCAAAGGAGCTCTTCCTTCGTAACATTGATAGACCTGACCGTCCAATTGGACATTCTTGGTTTGATGCCTTCAACATTCTATTTTGTCTTTCATCAGCCACAATCTGAAATGATATGATAAAACATACATTCAAATTAATGAATGACTAACGATTTGCCAAATAACAATTCGCCGGCCCACAATTGAATAACGATATGCCAGTTTTTTTTATTATGATTATATTTTGATAATATTATCAATAAGTATGATTAAATATGACATAGTTTATTACATGCTAATAAGTTTCAAATAACAACATACCAAAGCTGATTCGGTTTTAAAAGATACGTTGACTAAATAATAATAACTGAATGAGGATTATAGGAATTCATGTTTAATATTTTACAAAGTTAGAACATGAAAATACAAGAAAGTGGTTGTATTTTATTTATTTTTGTTTAAATGTATACTTTGAATATAAAGATTTATTTTACGTGTTTCAATTCTCTCACTTTAAAGCCAGCAACAACCAAGAGACCGATTACAAATTTAAAATACCCCTGCAAGTTATACGAACAATAGATGGGGGCCCGGTCTAACACGACATGGTTTTGGGCCGTCTTGACCCGACCCCTTACCGATTCTATTCCAACCTTAGACTTTTGCATTGTCTTCTACGATGATTTGGAAATGCATCATTCTTATACCGATCACACAAAATACTGATATAACCATTTAGACTTACAATTAGTTTTCAGTACACACAAAATTTTAATAACACCGTGTTGTATGCGTTTTGTTGTTGTTATGATTCTGGAAGTGTTTTGTTGGACGAAAACTATATTTGCTATATATTTCAAAATACTTTTTCGGTCGACACATATGTTTAGCTTTCAATTCATATATATGTATGTTTTAGAACTAAAGAATCGAACTTATCTCGATCGTTTAAGCAGATATGTATTATTACTTTAACTATTTATGAATAAACATTTCGTCTACAAATCATAAATGTTATTAATAGAATCAGAGCGGGCTGTTTTGAACGAAAATACTTGTAGGAACATGACAGAATTTTGACATTTCATTGGCAGACACGTGCTGATGTTATTGTGTATTGGATTGATCGTCATATGTGTCGGACATAACACGTCTTACTTTTAGCTTGTTATTGAACCATATTGCCAGCACCATGGCTGACGAATTGTTTTCCAAGCGTATCCCTGTTGTCTTCAAATCACAAGACAGAGAAGACAGGTGGGTGTAGTTAAATGTTGTTTTATTTTAACTCTTTGTCTATTGATCAGACTTTCTTGAATAAACAATTATGTTTTAAAAAATACCATTCTAGGGTGATACGTGCAAACAGTTAAGTGTTATCCCATGATATGCACAAGGACTGTTTTACATGAATGTTGACCTAAATAGGCAACCTGATCATTTCTTTACTTTTATTATTATTCTGTTCATTCTTGTTATAATTATACCATTATTATACATGTTATAAAATAAATATTGGAAAATTACTACTTCTAAACTTTTTTACATACAGAGTCAAAACATCCACAACATAATTATTTATGTAAACAATGTTAAAAATGATTATAAAATGTCATATATCCAATGCTCCTAGCTGTTAGTGGCAGTGTTTTTCAACATCTAAACCGTCCCATATACATTTATTTATCATAATGAGTACTGTATGCATCATTCTATTGTGAGGACGTTTTGACTTGCTACTGGAGACGTTTTGACCAAAGTTGGGAGGTTTTGACTTGGGGCGTTTTGACTGTAAATCCAAACATGTACATTATTGCTTTGTTTTTGCAATGCAAGCCAACACAATGACATTGCAACCTGTCATGCAATAACTGTATCACTTTTAATCTGTCCTTTATAAATAGAAATGCTAATCTCACCAGGGATTCTAGCCAGTGTGGACACCCAGGTAGTCTAGTTCTTCATAGAAAACCATGCATTTGTGAACTCATATTTAATCAAAGATATGTGCTACAGAAAAGTTGAAAGGTTCATTGTTTTCTTTAATATCACCTTTCTATTTAAGAAAAGCATCAGTGTTGGTAAAGATGGAGCTTGCAACAATGACGGCCCCAACAACACGAAAGGTACATATATAGTGTATATAAATTGTAATATTCTCACTTTTTTAAACTAAAATAATTGTTCTTTTTTTAAGCATTTGTTTTACATTTTTAGTGAGATCAAATTTGTATTTGACTCCAGAAATCTTCTTGCTTTCAACGAAATTGTTCTAGATGTCAACAAATAGGTTTTCACCAATAATAACAACAATGTGTTTATGTAGGAGCTGGTGGTGAGGCTAACAGATGAGAAAGACTTGTTCTTCCTGTATACACTGAGACTTGGTGAAGAAGACTTTCAGAGGTATGTAGCAGTACTGCAACACATCTATGTACATGTATTGTATAGAATGACCAATCTACTTTCAATGTTCATAAAGATATTGTTTGAAGCTGTGAATATCTGTCAATCTGATAGTATTCAAATTATGGCCTCTTGACCAACTGTTTAGGCAGCTCTTGCTTTTGCACAGATCCAAAGAACCTTTTCTGTAGATGCCGGGGCTAACTTCCACAAAGAACATTTACATCCTAGATTGTGTTGAATATTTTACTAGGAAGCAGCAGCATCCAATTTGCAATCTACAAAATCCTGCCTTGCTAATATCCTTACTGTTCAAAATGCTATACATTTGCATTTATCAGCAGCAAAATAAAGCACACAGAATTCGCAAATTCCAGTTATGGCAAGTTTACTCCCCTATACCCCACTCTAGGCAAAAGATGTAGAAATATCGCCAACGGTGGGTACAAATTAGTGGCGAGACAGCTTTCAATATGTCTGTCATGTCAGTATTCAAATTTTCGTGAAGTGGGAAGTGACGTGTTATAATGATCCGTTCTTATAGTGGGTCCATGGATTTGATCAGGAATAGTGACATCAATAGGGAAGAACAAAATCCAGTGAGAGTGTGGTTACTGCATGAACTGTTAAAACAATATCCATTTGTACCCACAGTTATGCAAAATGTACTGCTATGTCTACCTTTTTTTCTGAAGAAACGTAAATTGCGTATTGATGACAAAATAAAATTCTTGTACTCAACATACTGATTAAGGTTTTGTGTATTTCAGTTTGAAGGTTCAGCAAGGTTTATTAGTAGACTTTGGAGCGTTTCCACAAAAGTTTATCGACCTCCTGGAAATGTGTCTTAAAGAAGAACATAAAGAAGTTCCTAAGTAAGATACAAATGTATTAGTAAACACTTTACACCACTAATCTTTAAAGAATAACATATGTCTTCTATTAAAATGTTAAAAGGAAAACTAATTGAAAACATGATGTTTGTCAAATAAATATATACTGTACATTGTTGTAAGACTTGAAATGTAACAATTAAGTTAACACAGCTGAAACCTTGACAACTTATTGAATATGCAGTAATTGTTATTGTTTGTTCTGTTTTCCAGATTTGTGCTTCATCTAGTCAGTCAAGGCAGTTTCAGTGGTGATAGAAGCTCAGCAGTTATGAACATTGTGGAAACCAATCCATTCAAACATTTGAACCACCTCTCTCTCAAGTTCATGCCTGGATCTGATGCTGATGTCAAGAAATATCTCGCTGACTGTTTAAAACAATTCAAGGTAAAGTTAAAAGTTACTGTTAAAATTCATGTTTCTACTGGGACACTAAGATTCCTGGATCAACTGAACCACAAATGCAAATGTCGGAGAATATAAATTCCAATGACACTGCAGAACGGTTCATGACAAAATCCACACATGTTATATAAATTATATATTCCACAGAATTTGACATAAAATGATCTAATCAATGCTTTTCCAAGTTTACTGCTATGTTAAGACTTTACTTTACCCTTGTACATGTTTGTGGAGATTTATAAACATGAGACCTTATCAAAGCCATCTAGATTGACACATTTCATAAAGAATAATTTGAAGGAAGCCTGAACAAACCTGTGTAACAAGGAACTGACAACACCATTTTTTATTGGAAATAAAATGTCAATGATTAC
>ENA-OREC01000967-OREC01000967.1-marine-metagenome-genome-assembly--contig:-NODE-967-length-13301-cov-12.630823_pt1 | contig 13301 bp, 2 predicted proteins | sample MGYA00248626_ERZ508543 | MGnify/ENA primary metagenome ERZ508543 (study PRJEB26211, sample SAMN05518279) | marine metagenome | isolation source: Puget Sound, Washington, USA | host: Bankia setacea... | reverse complement strand
AGGAACACATATTGGTACAAGACATCTACCATCATGCCTTCAACTTTCTGATTTTGTATTCCTGTTTCTCTTTCACTGAAACACAAGTATTATCATTGGTGTCCGATATTTATGTGTTTCCATGTCATTGACTGAAACAAAATAGGAAATGGTAAAGACAGTTGCAAGGTTTTGTTTTTTAATAATCAAGATTTATATAGTCTTAGGGAACATTTTTATGCAATAATAGTGGATGCTGCTGGGAAACTTTAAGATTATTTAACAAGAAGAGTGAAAAACACAGTAACATGAATATTTCTCATAGTTTTTATCTTTCCTTTAGGGGGCCTATATTTCAATAAAACTTCAACAATCGTACACTTTTTTTAAGGAAACCAGTCCCTAATGAAACACAGAACAATGGAAAAAATGATCCAATTGATAGTAGTTTTTTTTAACAGGAGGAAAATTGTTAACTCAGCAATTTTGAATTTGTAGTGAAGCAATTGGAAATTTGTACAGCTTCAAATCACATGCTATTACAAGACCTCAAACTAATTGTCCAACATCAAACTAATAGACGGCATCTTACGGGTTGAGCTGACCTTATTTTAGTTCTCAGCTTTATATATGAACAATTAAGAATAGACATTATAGAATAGAAACTAGTGTACAGCTTAATGTGTTATAGAATAGAAACCAGTGTATTGCTCAATGTGTTATAGAATAGAAACCAGTGTACAGCTCAATGTGTTATAGAAGATAAACCAGTGTACAGCTCAATGTGTTATAGAATAGAAACCAGTGTACAGCTCAATGTGTTTAGAATAGAAACCAGTGTACAGCTCAATGTGTTATAGAATAGAAACCAGTGTACAGCTCAATGTGTTTATGATCATCTGAGTAACCTAAAGGCATAGAGATGTAACACTTTATTGTGACACGTTTAGGGTATGGCACATCCAACATCAAACTAAGGTGTTAGCTCCTTGAACAAACCAGTACTACTTGTACATGCATGTGATGGGAACAACGCACATTAACCAGTGCTTATCAGCTAGGATCAAATTTACGTAACACCAATTTGCACATGCTACTCACTTGATTGAGACTTGACGTGGCACAAAGTTAATCATGGCAAGTATTAGTACTAGAAGCTTCAACATCATTAGTTCAAATCTTATAGCTGAAGAGCAACTTTGTGTATACAATTACTGAGAAATTTAACACTGGAAAAAATGCATGGGATGATAAACAGCCACTGAGCGTAATAATACATTACAACTGTGCATGATGTCAAGCCGTCAATAGTCCTTCACAATAATTCAAACTGAAAGTAGCAGCCTTGTGAAAACCTATTGATCTAAAATGCCCATAATCGCCCTTGGACGCTTTTTGTCGCCAGCAAAAAATCAATATCTTAACATTTTAGGGCCTCACATGAAAATTGCTATAACTCTAAAATTAAGTATGTGCTAACAAAGCAATGATGAGAATTTACAACACTTTTGCATGAAAGCCTTCGATTTCTAGGAAGAAAAAAGAAAAATGACGTTGCATGAGAATCACTGTTGGACTAATTACAATTAAGACGGCTGTCATGTCAGTGTATAGAGAACATGGCAGGTTGAATTCAACAAGAAAAATGCAGGTAATGGTTCATAAAAGTTGCTTAATGAAGAAAATTGAGACAGGATTACTGTAGAAGCCGTGCTAACAGTGAGGATAATTTGTTTTATGATTTCTGGGAAAGTTTTGGTTTTGGTTACAGATCTTAAATCTTTTTTCCAACACTCCTTTTCTTATTTTACCGCACCGTTTTGTAATATATTTTCTGATAGGTCGCAACAAAATTTGCAATTATTAAAAACCACTTTAATACTGCGTCAAAGTTAAACAATGTGAAATACACACATTACTGAGAATTACTGAAAACTACCTGTAAAAATGTAACCCTTTGAAAGATACCCAATATTACAGTTTGTATTCAAATAAATTGCGACTAATATGAGTGATTTGTTCAATTCCTCACAACTTGTGCCTGGGTTTAAAGGGCGGAGTCACCTTTCAAACTCTGTCCATACAAATCATGCTCTTTAACAATACGTCATTTGTTGCAATTTTTACAAAGGTCCATGAGGCAAAGTTTGTTAAAAGTAACTGGTATCTTCAAAGTGGACAATGCATCAAAACGGCTCATGTGCATGTAACCATTTTAGTAAACAAAGTGCAGGATGTTAACCATTTCATCCATAAAGTGCCAGTAGCAGTGTAAAACAAAATCGAACAAAAATCAGTCCCGACTGATGTAATATATTGCAGAGAAAACCCTGAATTTGCATGAAAGGCCATTAAGGCAGCTTCACGTTTTGACAATAATAGGCTTAATGCATTAACATGGCTTGCTAAACAGATCGACCGAAGGCTTGCAATCCGTTTCGTGCACTTCTAGGGGTTCAATCGTAGTGTTTTGTTCTCTAGTGTCGCAAACAATCCAGACATCTGTAGCAAAATCATGTCCAAGTTCAAATTTTCCAGCTGTATTTAGTTATTGTAATTATAAGATTTGCAGCACTCAGTATTAAAGATTTCAAGCATTAGTTATTGAAGCTTTGTAAAGATTGGTGCTATTAATAGTGATTTTTGAAGCCCTTTAAAGGTATTTAACAGTGTTGTGGGTGGTCTACTATGATACGGCAATCTTTCTGTAGGCGTCTATGGTTGATAAATGAGCATCATGTCGGGCACTACGATGTTGGTAAATTTGAGCTAAAGGGATAAGTAGTGATTGGGGTTCAGAAAGTAAGGATCAAACTGATTGATAACTATAGCTACAAAAACATTGAACATGAAAGAAAGTTTCTATATCTATCTTAGCATGAAAAAGAGTTTGAACAAGACTGAGCAATCAGGGGCTAAATACATCTAAGCCAGATGCATACACTGCAACACATCATGAACCCAAAATAGCAAAGATAATACACAACTCAGGACACTGAAGAATCGGGGAGAAGTGGATTCCAAGAACTGAATAGAAAAGATTAGGTTTGAAATCTGTGTGTAAAAAAAATCCAAATAAATTTCTGTTCTAACTTTCCCCCAATTGTTGCCAAATATGGCAACGGTAATCCCTCTTGTATCCTGATTGTTCTTTTTTGTAAAGTCAGACAATTCTTTAACAATCCCAGTGTATTCTCAACAGTCTTAATGTTCCCACACACTATGTTAACTGTTACTAAATATCAGAATTGGTATATATGTGATATTATATAACTCAGTGAATTGATAATTATACAATAGTCTTGCGAACATGATTTCCTATGTTTAAACTATAGGAGACAAACACATTTTTTGTTTAAAACAGACATGATTTTTATCAGATTCCTTTTCTCTTTTATTCTGATCTGTGAATTCTTGAAGATGTCATTGACATTTTCTTCCGCTGTTAGTGATTATAGTTGAATTTCTTTCTTTAGCTTTTCTTTAATCTGTGTTTTCTAATGTCATAGCAAACTTCGCACACAGTGTGTACAGCTTTGACAGGGTTTTGTTTTTGAGTTCTTTTAGACTGATCTTACTTCTATCTATTGGTTTCAAAAATATATGCTTTGTTTATAGCTTTAAAATAGTTAGAGATAAATGGTTCAGTACTCAAGTTCTCTATAGGGAATCAAATTTGTAATATATGTGTAAAAACTTTCTTCTAATTTTGTGTTTACAGATTCCTAAATACTGGAAATATTACAGACTAATTGATTGTACAACCTTTTTTCAAACTTCCCCAGAATTTACCAGGTGAACAAAATGATCATCAATTTAGTTATAGATTATAGGCACAGTAGGCTTAAATGCAGATTAAAATGAGAAAAAAAACCATTTTGATCTCCCGTAAATCTAACTTCAAAGACTTGATCAGAAAATGTTAGTGAAATGAAAGAGAGAAAATATTAGATAGAAAAAACTTAGGCATGAGGTAATCAATGGTGTTATATCAAATCCACGGCTTAACTGATTATTTTGAGCATTTTGAATTGCAAAGTATAACATTGAACGTATAATTGAAATGATATAGGTGGCATATCAAAGAGAGAATTAAATTAGGATGCATTTCAGTTGTAGGGGAAACTAGGAATAATAATAATAGGAGGGTTTGCTGTGTTGTGAACATCAGAAGCTGTGTTTATTGTGAATCCATTACTTTACAGAACTGTAGCAGAATAAATAGGAAAATTACAGAAAAACGTGAATCATAAAAAAAATCTCTCTTGCAATATTGATTGTGTATTGCAAATCTGTTAACAATTTCTTGAAGAAACTTGCAATAAATATAGAAACATGGGAAGTTCTTTCTTATAAATGAACAATATATATAATGCTGTCAGATTCTGGAATCTCATGATATATTATGTAGTCAACACTACTTAGAGGGAACAAGCAGTTTTGGAAACTAATACACTGATTCGTTGACCATTCCCCCCTAAAGGCCTTGCAGCAAACATGTTAAAGACTCTGCTGATGTGTTCCCCTATATCCCCCCCCCATCCATTGTCTTCAACAACTAGGGACTTTTGTTTAACCCATATGGGAAATAAGGGCAAGAATATGATTACATGATTTATGAAAAAGTTGTCATCAGCAAGGCCAGTAAACAAGACTGTACCGACAACAGTGCATATGCTGGTGTAATTTGGGACTTCAATACAATTACCCACTGTGGCTTCTTAAAAATTATGTTTTCAGTGAAAGAAAAAGGTTAGCACATTATAAGATTTTTCATAAATTTGCATTAAAAGCTTCTATGAATTGTTTAAAATATCATTGATATGAAATATAACGCGCATATTTATTGCGCGGGCTTTCGCTTTGATCCTTACAAGTTGTAAATATTTTGTTTTCTTTTTGTGCTAATGCAAAGTTTAAAGACAAGCCACGGCATTGTTAATCATCATTATCACGTTTTCCACGTGCCACGGCGGTTTATTCTGTTAACAAAAGTTGCTCAAGTTGGATAGGAAATACACAGGGAGTACAATTTTCACAGCTTGCATTGTGTATAATACCGCGATCGTCTGCTGACATTTTCTCACATTGTATACTGGTAAAATATTTAGGAGCCACACGGAGACAGCATTATAATGGAGTTCGCGCTATATAGGACCGCGTTATAATCGAGTCCGCGCTATATAGGACCGCGTTATAATCGAGTCCGCGCTATATAGGACCGCGTTATAATCAAGTCCGCGCTATATAGGACCGCGTTATAATCAAGTCCGCGCTATATAGGACCGCGTTATAATCAAGTCGCAGTATATATACATCTTTCTTTTAATTCATGATAATTATGACAGTTCAAAATATAGATCATATAACAATATATATATATAAAACTTATAAGGTACCCCAAGCACTACCTTTTCTTATAATGTATTAAAGTTTAACCTTGAATGATGAATCTTTTTTTAAATAATATTTACACACACAAGTCTTAAGAAATCTTCATGCTAGAACTTTTCAGTGTCATGTAATACCCTGACCTTGAACTTTAGACGACCGTGACTAATTTTTGAAACATGATTATCTCAGAAAGTGTTATGTTTCAGATTCACATTGCTATGGTAACACTAGTTGTGGATTGACTGTCACATCATCCAAGTCACTCTATACCAACTGCCTCCATAAAGTACTGAAGTTACTGATGTTATCATAGAGAGAAGCCCACAAAAGCATCAGCTGCAAAATAATGACAAAAATTCAGCTTACTGTCAGTAATTATAGTAATTGTTGTTTTATTTGAGCCTCATAAAACTGCAGACATTTTATTTAAAGAGTCACGTTGCTTTGTCTGGGACTGGAAAGTTCAAAACGTAGTAGAATGCTTGTGATTGAGAGAGAATTCAGAAAACTTGTCTCGATCACCTTGGTTTTATGGATCTTTATCAAGTTTTATTTTCTGTGAAATTAATTTTCGTTGACAGGTAAACAAGAGCCTGATCAGATTTAACTTTCATTAGACAGCTAGCCTCAAGAGAGTGATAAAGTAAAATAAGAGGAAAGTTTTTCGTTTCATCTTCCTAGATATTGAAGAATGTCCAACTAAATTAGTTTATTGGTCTCCTAGTTCACAAAGATAAAGTTTCAGAGGTATTGTTATCTGATATCAAAAAAATCTCATATTGAAAATTTGAAAATGTAAAACATCAAAATGGTCATCTAATTTCAGGGTTTGTACTTTAGACAGTAAGCTAGGGGAGATCTAAATGCTTGTTACTTCCTTTTCCATCTACCAATAATCAGTGCAATCACGGGGCAGGTGAAAAACCATCGATCAATAGTAATCACAGGCCTACAGCATTGACGATAACGCGCAGATGTTTGATGATGCTTTCGGGAAATCTTGCTACAACAATTATTGCGTATATTTTCTCTTTTTTTCCACATTTGGCGTTCTTTTCTTTCTTGTTTTGCCTCCTGGTTTTTCGAGTTTTAATATCAAGTGATTGTTGGAGCTTAGAAGGTGGGCTGTAATAGAAGGGGAGGCAGAGTTTTTTACTGCAGAATCAAATGTTGGAGAGTAGGGTAGAGGTTTTTATTGCGGATTCCAGTAAAAACAATCATCTAGTCCCCTTTAAATCTCAATTACACTTTCAAATAGAAAAGAAAATTAATCAACAACGAAAAAAAAATTCTTCTAGAAATGAACTGATTAAGTATAAAAATAGTCTTTGCTATAGTTATACATGTAGTTAGTGATTACAAGACATTCGAACCATAGGTACAAGTCTCATTGAATGGTAACTAGTCATGACATAGGTTACCCGATGGCATTAAGATGCTGTGCTAGGTCCTCTTTGAATTCTTGTGTAGTCAAATATAGTGTTTGGTTTTGTCTGCGCTGCATTGCCAGGGGCTTGTACCAATTTATCGGTATTTTAGATGGGTTTCCAATTCAGTCTAGCCAAGCAATGTTTTCAGTGTTTCATTATACCTATTGGCAAGTATATAATGTTGTATCTCAAACGATGATACTGTGCATACAAATTTCATATGGTTTTGATTATTTTCAATCATCTTAACCATTCAAACATCTATCCTATTTTGATAGTACATGTACTTGAACTTTTTGTTTTCTTTGATACAAACAGGTACCATGTTGCCATAGAAATGAGGGCTAATTGAGGATTTGATTTTTTTTTGGGGGGGAGGGGGGGGGCCAATTCATTACTTAAATAATTGTATTGAAAATATGTAATCTCAATGCATGTTTTTTCAAATCTTATAAAAAATGAAATCACCATGGTTACAGTGAAAGGGAGAATAGTCATTTAACTATTTTTTATTCTCGTAGTTGTAAACTGTTTCCTGCATAATCACAACCCACTATTAAAGTCCTTACCGTAAGTGTAAGTTTCCAGGTTCACATTTTTCTACAAAATAATTCCAGAAATTCGGAGGGAACCGATAGAGGAAAATCGGAGAAAAATAGTTTAACAAAACGCTCCCTGGCTTTTCTTGAATTGCTTTTGGATAAATATTTCATTAAACAACCAAAGAGCAAGCATTAGTAAATAAAAGCCGACAAGAGTATTTCAAATTGATGGAGTGAATTCTAAAACATAAACTTCTATCTGCATGTGTTGTCAATAGCTTTTACCTCAGTTTTGCTCTCATTCTATGCTATATAAACAACCTTTTTGAGTCTGTTTCCCGAGTCACTTTTCTCACAGAATCTTGGTAGCTACAGCTCACTTCTATAGTGATATTGAAGTGCTATTTTAATTAAATAGAAAAAACACATTCTTAACAGATTTACTTGTTATTTTCAAGACTTACCAACTGTCACTCTTAGAATTGTAAGAACAAATCAAATTAAGTACCAACTCAGCTGCCTTTAATGTGAAAAGCCAAATACAATATTATCATAATCTGTGACCACCTCAGGAAAGTCAATTATCCTGAAAAGTAAAACCTCAATGTGGGTCCTGTATTGGTTCAACCTGTCTTTATATATAAATTGTTTAATAAAGACCACCTCAATATTAAGACCATTTCAATAATAAGACTTAACTAAAAGTGTTATACCACCTTTATGATAGTGTGCCAAATGAAGGATCCTATAATACATCTACCACGTAAGCTTCAAATGTTCTCCTGTTTGCTTTACACAATAACTGCATATTGAATTAAATTCTCTGGTTAACACTTTTCTATAAAGACCACTTGTTCATAGCAGCCAAATTGTCAATATTTATAAAACCTTTCCATAGTGGCCAAAAAATATTATACTCCCTTGTAAAAAGTTTTAACAATTTAGTCTGCATTTTGAACTGAAAGCTTCTTGTTATTTGTATACATTTTTTAAGTTTAAATGATAGAACACTGACCAAAATGAAACCAAAACAGTTTAAAATCCTTTTTTTCCCCCAGACATGTTGATATTTGAACAAACTTGGACAAACTTGTAACTGTTTAATGTTAATAGATAAAATCTTTATGTTAAACAGCTGTCGTTCAATGTATTGTCAATAGCTTTACTTAAACTTGTATGTGTACCAGGGAGTAACTATTGTGTTCTTATTTAATCTTGTGGTAAATTAAAGGTTGGATATCAAATAGTAACTCCAAAACAAATATTATACAGTCAAACTACCAAAAATGTCAAGATTTGAAATTTGACAATAGTTGCTTTTTAACCGTAGACTTTCAGTAAACATAAATAAAGAGGCCAGTGTTTGAATGTAAATAAGGGAACACTAGGTTAAACACCCTCAGTCAATATTAGAATAAAATCTTGAGAAGAAAAAAAAACTAACAAAAAGCATTCTTAACCACCTATAGTTTCTTGAACCTTTCTGAAGTGTAAACCTATATTTCTGACGTGTAAACCTTTATTTCTGACGTGTAAACCTATATTTCTGACATGTAAACCTATATTTCTGACTTGTAAACCTATATTTCTGACGTATAAACCTATATTTCTGACTTTTAAACCTATATTTCTGAAGTGTAAACCTATATTTCTGACGTGTAAACCTTTATTTCTGACGTGTAAACCTATATTTCTGACATGTAAACCTATATTTCTGACTTGTAAACCTATATTTCTGACGTGTAAACCTATATTTCTGACTTGTAAACCTATATTTCTGACGTATAAACCTATATTTCTGACTTTTAAACCTATATTTCTGAAGTGTAAACCTATATTTCTGACTTGTAAACCTATATTTCTGACTTGTAACAAAAAGTACCGGTAGTGTAGGAAAATTAAGAAGAAAAACACCAGAAACGTATGTCTGCTAAAACAACCAATGTCAGACCTAACCTAAGGCTATTGTAAAGAAGATTTTGAATTTTTCTCCAATACAGTGTATATATAGTTGATACTGTTATTAACTGATTTTTGGACCAATCAAAAACCAGGAGAGATAGAACTGCGAGCCATCCAATTGTGCAGTTATATACATGACCTGTATTAGTATGTGTGTATTTTGTAAAATTTAGAATACAATAAAATAAACAACTGTATTACAACATAGCTACCATTTGATATCGTGAAGTGTTTTCATAAAACCATTGTGTCAGCTATGTTTTGAAAATGATAAGATGATGACCCCATAGAGTTTATCAAGCAATGTAAATAAGACCACCATCAGGATCAAATAGAAGTGGTCTTTGTTTAAGTGTGTAAGTCCTTTAAAATAGCCAGACCAAAAAATTAGTTTTATGAATTATTGCATTTGGAATCAATTGTACTTTATTGTTTCATCATAAACTTCAAACTTACAAGTAATCTGTTCCCATCTGTCATGACTATGGTTCTGCAAAGTGTAATGTATAAAACTCAAAAAAATAAAAACACAGAAAAAATTTAAATCCATGGAAACTCTATTCCACAACATCCTCATGGTGTGTCTGGCTGATGGGTTAATCCACTCTAGTTAAATCCACTGATCCAAATGAAGCAGGAAAATAATGGTCAAAAGTTACATTTTACACACATTTACAGTTTCAACCTTAACCTTTCACCTCTGGCATAACCCCTGTGACATCACATTGTTATTGTTTACTTTCCTATTTTATTCAAATTCCACCTTTTATGTAGTAATTTTCTCCAAGAATTGTAACGAAAAAACGGCAGCTATAAAATATGTCTGCAAATAGTAGAGAGAGTATTTAATATAAAGTAAATCCATGCAAATACCACTAGGTTTAAGTCTTGCTAGATCAACTGACACACACGGCCATGTGCTTTGGATAATTATAGCACACTGTATTGACTTGTCAACAAACCTCGTCCAATCAGATTGTAGCATGAAGAATTAGTCAAGGGAGACTATTTGAGTTTTTGTGAGGTTATCTTACAGTGTTACATGAATTACCTCCCTTGAATGTGAGAGATGCACTTGAGGTGTATTGAACGTAATGTGTTGATCAAAATGATAAAAGTGACACCTTTAATTGGCCTTAGGTAATTATACACAGGAAACAAAGGACATAATGAATAATATTACCAGAGCCATATGTCATGTTTTGAAAGTTCAGTGTTGAAATATGGTCAATATCTGGAAGGAAATATGAATTAATGAGCTAAAAAAACATTTTCAGAGTTTTGTTGGGATGGAGTGGGGTTTGGCATGTGGGTTATTTCTATATCTACATTTCTACATGTTGGCTATTTTTTAAGTATACAAACTTACTGTACAGTTAGCTTATTCAAACACCTCCTACACATTTATAGAGACAAGTACTGGGAGGCAAAGTCATTCTATTTCAGACACTACTTAGTACTTTCACAGACTACAAATAAAACTGAAACACTAGAATACTAGTCCTCGTTTGAAATGGATATATTTACTAGTCCATGTTTGGTTTAAATCAGCTTGACTGTGCTTGGAAAATATCTATAAATCCTTGTTTTGAATAGATTTACTGGTCCACACTAGATCTAGATGTATAGATTAACTAGTCTATGCTTGAAGATAACTAGCCCTAGCATGAAATAAATTTACTAGTTCAATGTTAAAAAATATATATTAGACTGTGCTTAAATCAAATCTACATCTACTAGTCTGTAGTGAAAACAGATTAAAATCTACTAGTCTGTAGCGAAAACAGATTAAAATCTACTAGTCTATAGTGAAAACAGATTAAATACTAATATAGGTCTACTGATCAATGTTGGAAATATATATCAACTATCATTGTTTATGCTACTTGAAAATCCTGGCTTGACCAAATAACTGAGTGTGCCTTATACTGTATTTTGAATATTTTGTATAAATTACATAACATGGCAAACGATTCAGGGGAATTAGATGGAGAACTGTTCTTAATGCTGTTATGTTAACTGTTTATAGACACATGCTGCCTTTTTATACGCAAATGTAACAATATGACATTTATAAATAGATACGTAGATAAATGTTGATGAGAACTTTTAACTTGCAATGTTCTTTCCTCAGGCATTGAGTATGACATTCTTTTTATTGTCAATAGTTGCATGTAACAGGGATAATGGATCTATTTATATTTAATCTGACTGTACATTTTTAATAACAACTGAAACAATGAGTTGATTATAGATGACATTATAACAAAACTGTATACGTCTAACAGTGAATATGTCAGAATAAAGCAAAGCCAAACCTATACGTACACACTTCAAGTTTATCACATGGCTGGTTGTCAGAAATATTGGATACTGTAGAGTTGCCATGTTTGGACCAGCATTACATGTTAGTTATGGCAATATGTTTTAACAGTCTGGGAGAGTTTATAAAATGCAGAGCTAGTAAAGAAGACATCAAATAAGCATGAGTCATAGTGTTATTTGACCCTGAGTAATATAGCAACAATTTAACAACATGATTGAACGCTTCTTCAATTGTCTGCAAAAGATAGCATCATTCCAGCTAGTTTCACATGTTTTCTGATTTATTGTATTCAGAATTATGGTTTAAGAATTGTTAGTTTATACTAATTTATTTTAGTTAGATTGTGAAACAAGCAATTCTTTGCTTATGTAAATCACGCTCCAATCCGTTCCTGAAGCCAACCAGTACTAAGCAATTAGAGTAAAGTTTCTTGCTCAAGGAATTGTTCATAATGTAATTTACTCGTTTGTACTACCATTTGTAACCTGATTTAAAAACATACAGGGAAACAATCAAATTTGTGCGAAAGAGAATGGTTGTTGTTGGCAGGTGGTTACTAACAGAGGTTTGTTGTGTATTTTCAGGACGTGTTTGTGCCTCAGAATGGGAACCAGGTTCTATGGTACAGCTGTGGGCCCACTGTCTATGATGCATCACACATGGGTCATGCCAGGTCGTACATCTCCTTCGACATTCTGCGACGTGTCTTGATGAACTACTTCAACTATGATGTCTTTTATTCCATGAACATCACAGACGTTGACGACAAGGTGAAAAAGATTTTGTTTGGCAGACACAAATTCTTACTTTCTTAACTACCATATGGTTTGGCTTGGTGATATAGTTTCATAAAGCCTTAAATCAATATAAATTTGTTCAGCACTAAATTCATTTTAAACAAGCAAATATTTGTGATTTTAAACAAGTAAGTTTTATTTCATTTTATGTATCATAGAGAAATATTACTATAATCACACAGATTCCTAACCAATCAAGCTTTCTATGTTTTGCTTGCATTGTTTTGGGTTGTATTGAGCATCTGTAATATACTAATATTTCTCATGGACATATTGTATTATAATACTGCAAGATTTGGTCCGTGTTTCTCATTGGATGGTCTTGCAATGTACATTAGTCATATACACGGCTTTTTCTTCTATATACACGCCTCCCGTGTGGAGCCTCACCCAATCGACTCATTTGATTGGCTGTATCTAGCAGAGATGGTAAACAAGGTGGCGTCACAACAGGCGCCACTTCGATAAATATAACAACTTAAGTGGTTGCAAAAAAAGACAATTACACAGGTATTAAGAACACCGTGTCATTAAAATAGTTCAAACTGTCAACTATACCATAGATTGAGTTGGGTAAATTACGCATACTGCGGCATAATTTAATGACTTGGTTACTTCAACCCTCGGGTTAACTTATTATTCCCATGACAGGGTCATTTTCAGCAAAGGGCATCGGGATTGCCCAGTTATTAACTTGTTAGTTACGTGTGTGCATATATATCAATTGAAACTAATAATGTCATTGTTCATCCACACTTTGAAATAGCTCTATTTATTTCCATGACACCTGCAATTTTGTCTTCCCCTTTTCTCATCAACCGTAACGACTACTGGATCGTTGGATATTGGCTAAGTACATATGTTTGTTGGT
>ENA-OREC01000966-OREC01000966.1-marine-metagenome-genome-assembly--contig:-NODE-966-length-13304-cov-13.549104_pt1 | contig 13304 bp, 10 predicted proteins | sample MGYA00248626_ERZ508543 | MGnify/ENA primary metagenome ERZ508543 (study PRJEB26211, sample SAMN05518279) | marine metagenome | isolation source: Puget Sound, Washington, USA | host: Bankia setacea... | reverse complement strand
GTATATAAACACACCAGTTATAGGACTGATATCTCACCTAGGTATATAAACACACCAGTTATAGGACTGATATCTCACCTCGGTATATAAACACACCAATATTTGAACAGTTAACTACAATAAGTTTACCGATACCTAGGATGAAACGACCCTTTGATCAGCATTCATGGAGAAAACATACAAATGTCAAGACCTGGTTACAACTTACCCATCTTTTGTGGATTTTGCAAGTTTATCTTCTGATTTCTTTTCACTCGAGTCCATACCAAGCATAAATCCCCCTCGACCTAGCTGTGCCTCAGATTGTTCCAGTTTGTCTGCCAGATCAAATACCTGACCAGTTGTGTACTCGGCATTCTACAATAAAGTAAGTTTTATATGACTATGTTTTTTGACAGATGCTAGAGAATGGGTAAGGTCGATGAGTAGATAATTGAAATCAGTTAAACATGAATCATTGTCAACCTTTCTTCTTCAAATACTATCTCCTTCCTAGGACTAGTAGTGTTAGTAAATAGTAGTTAATTAGAAGGTATTAGTTATAATATTCCGACCATAATTTCATACAATTTTATATACTGATGCAATTGTATCAAAAGATTTTGTAATTTTCAAAATTGCAACATGATATCCATAAACACTTTTTACTTACTGTTAGTAGGCTTGAAGAGCTCAGTGTATTGACCCAGTATTTATTCCACAGAGATTCAAGGAGCTTTCTGTCCAAGGCCGATTTGAAGTAAGAGACCTCAAGTGAATAATAACTGAAAACAAAAACAAATAAACAATGTTTGTACAGATTCATAAAATGTACAAGACAGTGAAAATTACCTTTAAAACATGCTATAAGTATTATCATGTGGGTATCATTTTTAATTAATTCAATGACGAAGCTTATTTGTCGAAAATGTCTATCTGCCATATGGCCCTCAGTGTAAGCAATGAGTGTTACGTTTCTTGCTCAAGGAAACACCTTGAGGATGGGTTTCAAACACACACCTGCCAGACTACGAGTCAAACACACTAAACACTGTGATACCCCGCCCATGCACAATTACACATTTGTTCTACTGTTACGATATACAAAAACAAACACTGTCTTACTTACTTTTTACAGTGTACTCCAAAGTCTTCGATTTTACTCAATGGAATGGACTGATATTCTGACTGAGGCTCATCAGGAGCCTTGTAACCCTTTGGATATGTTCTAAATACACCAATGTTTACTTTCCCAGCTGATATAGTACGTACTGGATCAATCTAGATAAGGAAAAAAAGAGATTTCCATTTTAATTGTCCCAAAAGAAGCAAATACATGTGAGTAAGTAACTATTCAATTTATTTGTCAAGCAGCTTTTAAACGAAACTAATGCATTACTGCTGTTGTCGCAGACTTTTTCAAAATAGAAATAAAAGGTAGCAATCTTAGTTTCCAAATCCAGCAATACATGTCTTCAAAATTATTTTGTTTTATGCACAAGCTACACTGCGACTCCATTATAACGCGGTCGTCGAGTGCTTGGAAAAAAACGCGTTATAACAGACCGTGTTCTGTACACAAGACTGTTGTTCAAAATCTTTAACACAACCTCTTTCACAGGTTTTCACATACGTAAACAAATGCCCCACCCACCATCATTTGGTATGGGACATCAGACAGTGTATTTAGTTTTATGGTTACAACACACAAACTTTTCATAAATCGCAGTATCAACAGGTGTATGTTGGTAGAATAATTGATTTACTGTATTTATTTAATTCCGATACATATGTTGATGGTTTGTTTTGGTGACGAAAATGCATCTGCATATACGTAAGCGTTCTAAAAATAGAAACGGTCCGGGTACAAGCCAGCCCACTCCCTTGACAAGCAGACGTTACTGTACTGTAAGGAAAGTGCATATGTAGATATGTGTAGTTAGATACATGCGTTCTAAGATTTTTCATAAACTTGCATTAAAAACTTCTATGAATCGTTTAAAATATCATTGATATGAAATATAACACGTATATCTATTGCACAGGCTTTCGCTTCGATCTTTACAGGTTTTAAAGCTTGTGTTTGGTTTTTGTGCTAATGCAAAGTTTAAAGACATCGTCTGCATTGTTAATCATCATTATCACATTTTCCACGTGCCACGGTGGTTTTATTCTTTATACAAAAGTTGCTCAATCACCTTTAATTACACATGATCCCCAATTACGTAAGCATTGTATATCCCGTTGACACCGCCGGGAAGACTAACTGGTGTCAAACTTGGCTAGAAAATACACAGGGAGTACGAATTTCACAGCTTGTATTGTGTATACCGCGATGGTCTGCTGACATTTTCACACAATAGTAAACTGGAAAAATATTTGGGAGCCACGCGGAGACCACGTTATAATGGAGTTCCCGTATATGGGACTGAGATATAATGGAGTCGCAGTGTATTTATGTAAAAGGGATCGAAGAATAAACACACCAACAACGATGATTATACATACCACAATAGCTACAAATGGTTCCTGGAATTGCTGGTTCAACATCTGTGTGCTAACATCTATTCCTGATAACCAACAACCATAGCCAGGGTGACTGTGGTACCAACCTATCACATTCTCTAACCTCCTTACCTGCAACAACAAGATACATTGGTCAAGAATGCACAAAACATCACCCTACTTAACCAACTGTGGAATGTGTAGGTGTTGAAAGTCATCTTAACAAAGAAGAAACGAATCTTAACAAAGGAGAAAAGACTGGGTTTTTATATGAATTGTTGGTGATACAAAAATGTATTTTACAACATAATAAGGTGTGTATTGGAATTTGGATATGAATAATAGTTAATATATAAACTTAGCCAATGTATTATATACCTGTTTTGCAGAATCTGTGTAAGCAGCCATGTACTCATAAGCCTGAGCCTGTGCATTGACTCTAGTCTCTGTGCCCTCAACTGGGAGAGCAAAGCAGTCCATTGTCAACATTGTATTACCATCCACCTTTCCCAACAAAAGTCCCATAACTTCAAGATTACCGCCAGACCTTGCATGCATCACCATCTTCAGAAGTGCAAGAGCTGACACTTTGATGTGTTTGAAATAATGGGGGCTGGAAGAGATAATTCCTTGCGTTAGATTCCATGACAATATTAACAAGTACAAGAGCATCAAAAGGTATTGTAATGAGTAAATGAGTACTAAGCCTTGTGTACGTTTGCTAACTTTAATGCAACATATTTAAAAAGCAGTTAAATGGAAGTGACATTAAAGATAATTGATGTATGTAATGTTGTAGGGCCATGGCACCTCATGAACGCTCATTACCGTATTGTTCCGAAAAGGTATAACAACCAGGGTTCTATAAATTGAGTTTTAGGAACCCTTACTCACAGGTCCTAGAGGAATAAAATTGCGTTATGACATGTAATGTAAAGACAATTTTCAGAAAAATGTGTACTTCTTCTACAAAATGTGACCTTCCATCTCTTAATTTCTTTTCTAGTATTAACTGATATAGAGCAATGGCATGTGCATAATTTATATACGAAATAAAAACAATCCGAAATTATGGACACTTAAATGGAAAATTAATCATTGACATACTCTTTGTCCCAGGGTTTGGCAGTGAGAATATCTTGTTGCTGCTTCTTGTCATATCGATAAATCTCGTCTACACTGCTTATCGCATCTATATTATTGCTCATCTCCCAAGTTTTCATCGCATTTTTAGAATCCATCTTTGTTATTTTGGGTTTCTTCCCTTGAATTCTGTCCCGCAGATGGCTGAACATTTCGGAAAGAATAAATTCAAAGTAGACTATATTGTCTAAATAAAATGATCACTAGAACCGAAATATAAACATTGATTGCTTATGATATTTTTCAAAATATTTCATTAACCTTAGGATGCGTAATATATTTTATAAATAAATATGACAGTTGGTCACGTGACTCCAATATGGTGGCTGACATGTAACCGGATGGATGTGCAGCAACAAGTGTCAATATATCTAACATTCTATTTCATTGATTAACGTAAAATTATGTTTTTCTGAGTCGGTAATGTAACAATAAACCATAGTAACAATGTTTTTGACGCGTGCTTTGGAGAAGATTCTCAGTGACAAGGAGATCAAGAAGGCCCACCACTCTCAGCTGAAAAAAGCTTGTGAGGTGGCATTAGGTATGTCATAGTTGACAGGGTAGCGGTTTTAAGGGTTTATTGTTTGGTTAACATTTGCATATGCACATCTCTGTGGTTTAACAGTGTATGAGTGGCATTGAGATCACAGACAAAGTAGTTTCTGTCTATAAACTACTAAATTTGTAGTATCCATTCAAATGCTGCCTTTGCAATTTCAGTTTGTTTTTCCTATATTTTCTTTATATTTGTATTCTGTAAAATTGTATTGTGTTTATCTATTGAATTGTTACAGCTGCATGTAACTAATGTATATAGATGGTATATAAGATGCATTCACAACAATGCTAAATACATTTATGCAATGTGTTCCCCTTTTTCCAGTTTCTTCATTTTGAAGTTCTGCATGACTAGTAAACAAACTTTCCAACTATTAAAAAATGTTCAACAAGCTTTTACATGGCCTTACAATTATCGACAGTTGTTCAGCCTTTTATTAAATCGCACCAAATTCTTTTTCCTTTAACAATTGAATGTATCTGGGGGTTTACAGACTAACGTTTTTAGATTGCACATTGGAAGTTTCCAATCAGACGTGACTTGCTGCTTTGAAGTAGGGTGTTGCCTTTTAGGGTGAATAATCGATAAGCTAACAAAAATGTTAAGGAGACAATTAGGAAGCTTTCTACTAAAGCATTTTTTTAAAGCACATTTGTTAGCGTATCTGGGAGGAGCCCATGCTGTAATTCAAGCAATTGCTACAATTGAACCCTATCAAAGGCACCCTTTGTTTCATTGAGTAAGACACTTCCCTCATTGATGCCAAAAGATAAAACTAAAATATAAACTTACTTATTGATAATTGTTAGCCCTAGGCTATGTAAGTTATAAGATATTTGAAAGTCTGATTGAAATATGTTAATCTTTTTATGGCATACTTAGTACACCAATTTTATCTTTAAAACCACATGTCAACAAGAAAGCAGTTAACTTGTTTTTAAGGTTATAACAAAGTTGTGTTTCTCAAGACTAGAGCATAACCATATTATACTGTCTGTAGAGCTTTATCAAATGATTCATGCACATGTGTACACTTTTACCAACCTTGAAAACTAATGTCACAACAAATAAAATGATAAATGTTTTTGCTTTTTTTCAGAGGAAATAAAGAAAGATGATCAAAGTGAAACAAGGTATTAATGGCTTGGTATATAAAACTTTAAAACAAAGGAATGAAACCAACTTGTTATTTTAATTAAGCAAAAATAAATACTCCTCCAATAAAAAAATAATTCTACTGATAAACACTGATAATTTCCAAACTCACTTGAAGAACAATGCATATAAACTTGAACTGGAATATGTTTGACAAATAAAAACTATCTGGCACTTCTGCTTTTTCCGTTTATTACTCTCATTTATAATTTTAGCAATGAGAATGACCAATCATCAGCCCTGCCAATGCCAAAGAAGGCTGGCTTTGTGGATGCTGATAAGTACTTTACACCATTTGAGCTGGCCTGTCAGTCAAAATCTCCCAGAATTGTCAATATAACACTTGACTTTCTGCAGGTGAGTGTACTTTTAAAGAAAGATAAACTGTTGTGTAATTTATGATTATTTTTAATGAATATGTAATATTATGTTTTATATTGTTTAAGCATCATCTTGATAACATTTTATAAAGAATTTAAACTAATTTTAATCAAGTCCGGAGAACTGTTGGGTTCATAACTAAACTGTGGCTACTTAAAACATTTATGAACATTTGTCAAATTTGTTGATTTCAAGGCTTTCCTACCAAATGAGGATATCACAAATAGGAACAATATTGCCAGTGAAATAGACATTGATAGAAACTGTAAATATTTAATACTTTTTTTTCTTTTTTTCAACTTTTATTCATTGTAAACATCTGTTATTTTAAAATTGTTTTCATCCAACATTTTTAAAACATTTGATAACTAAAGTATGTTTTCTTGCCATATTACAGAAGTTGATAGCTTATGGTCACATGACAGGTAACACCCCAGATAGTACAACCCAGGGTAAAAGACTGATAGATCGTATTGTGGAGACAATATGTGGATGTTTTCAAGGTCCTCAGACAGATGAAGGAGTACAGCTCCAGATTATAAAGGTCAGATGAAAACTTAAATTTGAATGACACAGAATCACACATAGCTTTTTCTGATAAATCTTACTTTTACAAATGCTATAAAAAGTATGCTTTTGGAACAAAATGTTAAAACCATAATGTAGTAATCTGAGAGTGTCAATTTTGTTTTTTTAGTTTTCTTGACACAATGTCTACTTTACGCCTTATAGTGAAGAAGTTATTAAATTGGAAATGTAGAATTAGAAGTTCCAATTTGAAAATACATGTAAATGTGTTTATTGCACAAGTTTAAAATTGACAATATCTTTCGTTCATCATTTTATAGCTTAATTGTTGAAGAATTTTTTTGTATAAATTTATGGTAGTTTGTGCAATGTTGTAATATTCTTATAGGCTTTGCTGACTATCGTTACATCTAACACCTGTGAAATACATGAAGGCACAGTCCTGCACACAGTTAGGACTTGTTATAACATCTACCTGGCCAGCAAGAATCTAGTGAACCAGACAACAGCTAAAGCAACACTCACGCAGATGCTCAATGTTATATTTGCACGCATGGAGAATCAAGCTGTAAGTTGTTTCGACTGTATAACTCGAGGGGATGAAAATGAAAGGGATCAAAGAGCCAATGACTAAAAAAATCAGACAGATACTTTTTACAGTTTTAAATTCATTAGATGTGTCTGAAACTATAACAAAATGTAAGAGGGAAATTCTTGTTATAAGTATTAAAACAAAACGTTAAAGGAAAAGAAATTAAAACACTGACTGTGTAACTTATTACTGATGCTGTTGAAGGGATTATAGATTTTAATTCAGCGCCCTATCATCAAAACCATACACATTGTTTTCTGAAAGCCTGATATCAAATAATGTGATCTTTGTTTTTGTTTTTGTGATAATGTTAAATTGTAAAAGTTACCTTCGTTGAATATGGTATTATTTTGATAGTCTGGTGAAAAATTAGAAACCTTGTCTAGCAAGTGTCTGAATCTCATAGAGTTGTAGATAGTTTAGATAGTTTAGAGGCATTTAAATGTTGAGCATGTGATGAGTACAAGTGTTGTGTGAACAGATTGTTAGAGAAGTATTTTATTTGTTTTATTGTGCTTAATTTACAGGCTGAAGTTGAAAAGTTGAGAGAGCAGACAGAGGGTAAAATGACAGACAGTATTATAAGTACAGATGAGACTGGGGCTGGTACACCAGAGGTAGGTATTATACTTTGGATAGTCAATGTATTGATTGTTGTTTACTGTTGTATTGAACATTGTATGTTAGCACATGTTTAACAATAGAGCTGATTAAGGGACGAACGTGAAAGGGTTCAATTTGCTATTAGTTAAAGAAGCAGAAAGTTAAATTTCTATTGGAAAGGAATTACTGAAAAATCGATGCAAGTAAATGCTGATAACCTCCCAGGTCCATTGTCTTTCATACTGTGGTACCATTGATACTATTAAATCAACCATGGCTTTTGAAAAGGTATTGTCCAGTTTATCATTGCAAAGGTATTAAACAGCCATAATGACACTCAACTACTCTCAGGATAGAAAAGGCCATTCTGCTTGACTACCCAGCTACATTGAAGGCTGATGGTTAGGAACAAACATTTGTATGATCTTGATATTGGATCTTAACTTTGACTATACTGAAGATGGTGTTGATAATTAATGATGATCAGTAGGATACACACTGGTGACAAAGCAGGGACAGGGGGTACACTCCTCACAATCAGTGATTGCCAATTTTTCACTCTTCCTGCACCTAAAAACTCTTGTCAGAGCAATTGGACAGGTTGAAATAATGTGCCCTTGATGATGATGGCTAGTAACAACAATAGTGACGACGATGATGGTAGTTGAATAATCATTATGAAAAACAGTTATCCCTTTCGTCAATTATAAGCGATTTTTTTATAAGAGTTATCTCATCCCTTAAATGTGACTATTTACAGGCCACAGGTTCTATAGTAGATGGTGAGGAAGGAACTACAGAGATACACCAGTCTACCGTGTCAGAGACAGGAGGAGATAACAGCAGTGAAAACCAGTCTGTCGGCACTGTAACAGGTAGGAAAATGCTGCTGATTTACTTTTATGCTTACTTCACCTCCAAGTCACTTAAATCTATGATGCTAAAAAACAAAATTTACAGAAATACAATTAATTTTGATACTGGCAGTGAAATTTAAATAGGCAATGAGATATTGGAAAACAGAGTGAATGATTATTTTGAAATTTAAACAGTTACTGATACAAACTAATCCTCTTAGCCAATCAATAAAGCACTTTAACTCAAAACATAGGTGGTACATTGTCATCCAGTAAACAATGGGCAGTAGTGTGCCTTTAAGTCTTAAATTACAATCAAATTGATAATAAATCAAAATCAAGCTAACTGACAATAAAATAAAAAACATAAAAACTAAAGTGGGTTTTAATTATCAACTAACATTGGTCTTCCATTATCTTTATGAAACCCAAACACAATTTGACTTTCTCATTCACTCTTTCTTCCTTTGATTTGTATGATAATTCTCAGGTTTGATAGTTCTTGTCTAAGATAAGTGTTGTATTAAACTTCTGTAGTTAAATTGTCACTACATGTACCAACGTAACATTCAGAAATCGTTGTATTTACCTCAATATTAAGATTTCAATAACAGTATTGATGGCCTACCTTTTACATTTGTACTATTTATCAATAAGGAAAATTTATACAAATCATTAAATTCTGTTCTCAAATATTTTCTGCAAAAATCTAAAGTAAAATGTTGCCCTTTATCGTTAACAGTGCGCCAATCACATGTTGAGATTGGATGATATGTGCGGTAATTTTATAAATATGTGTTCATGATTTTATCTGTTACTTTATTACAGAGATAGAAGAGAATGCTGAAGCTATTGCAAGACTTGTCATAGATGATATGATTACCCAGATAACAGGTGGGTTCTCTAGTCACTCTTATATACTTAACCTATTTTACCATTGAGAAGTTGGATAGCTGAAAGGGAAAGTGTTTTAAGTGCTATTGAACAAGGAATCTGACAGAAATTGTTCCCTTATTTTACCATTGAGAAGTTTGATGGGTGAAAGCAATACTGTTCTAAATCCTATTTAACAAATGCAGGTAAAACTGGTTTATCAATGCCACAGTTGTATACCTGTATATATAAATCATGGGTAGTTACGGTTCAGTAGCCATGTAGTTTTACCCAGCTAGGCTTACCCCATTTAAAAGTGTTACTGCAATTATATTGAAGGTTAAAATTTAAGTCCTGATTACAGAAGGTGAAAACAAGTTCACAAATTAGATACTAAACATGTTCAAGGCTGTATATACAACCCTGTAAATTATATGACTTTATGTTTTCCATTCCATTCATACATTTGTTTAAAAATTGTTACGTCAGCATATCTTTTGGTTCATGTAAATTGCCCTTCAACTTATCTTACATATATGAAAGTCGTTCAATACAATAAAAGCTTTTCGACTCACTCAAACTACACATATTTTACATTCAATGAACACTATTGTGTGTGTAAACTTGTAACTACCCTACATAAAAAATACATCTTTCACATTATTCTTGAACACATGCTTGAATGAGAGAATAACACTTCCTGGTCTTATACAACTTAGTTCAGAAAGAAGATCAGTTATGCACAAGTTGAAAAGTAATTTAGTGGTTTTAGTATTCTTTATATATAACAAGTGAAATAAGTTACTATATGAGTTTATATTTCTTAATTTGTACTTTTTCACACATTTTTATTTATACCTTGGACTCTGGTATTGCCAAATGTGTTCATATTGATGGTTATTGGATTTGCCTATTTCCCCTTGTGTTTGGTGGTTGGATTTGTTTGTAACGTTACTTTTTTACCCCATTGCACTACAAGGTGAAGGTGACCATGACCAAAATGATAACAACCTCACTGGCCCCGTCTCAGAGGACCCTAATATACCCATTGAAGAGAACAGAGAAAGGGCCGGCACTACAGGGAGTGTGGAAACCCCTAGTAAACCTGCCTCACAGAAAAGTGGCAGTTCATTGGGTAAGGCATGAAGGGTTAGGGTTGGATGTACATATATGATCTTACATGAGTTGTCATTTAGTATAAACTGTTATGAAATGACGTTAAGGAAATGTTATTAGAGATACCTTTGTTGAGCTTTATACTTAGGAGCGAGTGTACAAAAGTTTTTATTTAAATGACAATGAGCTTAAGATTCTTTGTATCACATGACTTTTAAAACACAACCCTACTATTTAACTTTCAGTCTATCACACTGCAGGCGATATTAAACATGTGTAATGTAAATGTATTCGTGATAAGTATGTTAAACATAAAACAAGGTTGGTTATGTAATAAATGTAAATTTGGTTTTGACTATATTTAACGCAAGGGCTTATTTGACATTTAAGTCAATCTTCCATAAGGCCCTCAATTTATTTTAGTTTAGTTCATTTCCCTTATATGATTATCTTCTCTGTAGATTTAAGCAATGAACAGTTATTATTTCATCAGTAGCTGTTGAATTTACTGTGGTGGCAGTTTGCACAATTTGTTACTACTGAAGTCTGATCAAAATCAAATCAATGATGTAGTTTCTTTAACCCTCCTTGATAATCGGTAATTGTTTTAATTATCATGGTTTCAGGTTTTGACTATTTACTTCCTTATTTGGTTATTGGTATTTTGTACAACATTACCATTACTTTCACGTCTAAAGCACATCATTTGTATTCATACCTGCTTTTGCTGCTTTGTCTTCGGTTTGTAGATTTCAAAAAAGCAGCACGAAATCTGATAGGCATTATTTGAAAAGTAAAACCAAGGAAAGAAGCCAAAGTCATCACTTACAGGAATTTTAATTATTTCAAAGTTTGATCAGTTAATTTTATAACTCATTGTCATTTCTTGTTACAGCTGTTAATCGTCTAGGAGAGGACCATGATGAAAACGCAGATGGTGGTGATATAGGCAGTGGGGGAGCATTTAGTCATATCCTACAGAAAGATGCATTCCTAGTGTTCAGAAGTCTCTGTAAACTCTCCATGAAACCACTGGCAGATGGACCTCCTGACCCAAAGTATGTGCTCATAGCTTTGCATCTAGTACCTGAAATTAAATGTTTCTCAAAGCAATTATGTGTTTACAAATATTTAGGAATGAAAGCGAAAAAAATCTAAATGCTGTTGGATAAAGATGCAAATAAGGCCCTTTTGCATTTACAGCATGATATCGGTAATAACGGGGCCTTAAATTTGGGTTTATATTTTGTCTATTGAGTGAACTCCAGTCTCTTAGGAACAAAAACAATTAAGATTCATTCCATAATGAGGGAGGACATTAAATTAGACATAACTTTTCAGACTGCAAACTGGGTGTAAAACTGTGGATGATAGATATTTTGATGATTCTTTTACAGGTCACATGAGCTTCGGTCAAAGGTACTATCCCTGGAGTTGTTACTGTCGATATTACAAAATGCTGGACCTGTGTTCCGCACCAATGACATGTTTATCAATGCAATCAAACAGTACCTATGTGTGGCTCTGTCTAAGAATGGTGTGAGCAGTGTAATCGAGGTGTTTGAACTATCCTTGGCCATATTCCTAACCCTTCTGGCCAACTTCAAACAACATCTCAAGATGCAAATTGAGGTAAGTGTTATTGAGCTTTAAAAAGATGTAGCTTTTTGTCAGTTAATGTACATTTAAGAGAGTGTTGCCCCTTTAATATCCACAGTTTTCAAGGCATCTATATGAAACTTGCTATACATACTCTCTATGAAGGGTAGATCATGAGATGTGCATGAAATAGTTTTTGTGTTTTGTGAAGCCTAGCCCAGAGCTTCAATAGTTATGCCCCTATTTTGAAATTCTTATATATGTTTGTTTTTTAAGGTTTTCATTATTTCCTTTAACAAAATGTGGATACTTTCATTCAATGATAGCTCTTGTTAATGATTGTATCTTGAATGTTTCAGGTGTTCTTCAAAGAGATCTTCTTGTACATACTTGAGACAGCTAGTAGTTCATTTGATCACAAGTGGATGGTTATACAAGCACTCACCAGAATTTGTGCAGGTATGAGACAATTAATAACTTTAAATTCATCTTATCTAAAACTTGTATTTCTGAGAAAACACTAGTTACTGAAAAATGTGATAAACTTTGATAACGTCTGAACACCTTAGCTGATCATACAACAAAATTAGTATTGTATGTTTTTACACCTGAAAGAAAACAAAGAATCTATATGTACTGCACTTCAAGGAGTTTATAAAGGGTTTTAATGGCAAGGAATTGAAGAAAATGCACTTGTATACTCATGAACAGGAACAGAAAGGAAAATGATTACAGATGACATGTTACTTGATTTTTGTGTGAATAAAACTGACATTCTTTTGTTTCCATTTTCAGATGCACAGTGTGTGGTAGATATATACGTGAACTATGACTGTGACTTATCCCTGGCCAATATCTTTGAACGTCTTGTCAGTGACCTGTCCAAAATTGCTCAAGGGAGACAATCACTAGCTCTTGGTGAGTATACTATGTTTTCATACCAAAGGGAGGTAATTTCTGTTAAAAATGGTTTTCACATACAGGTCTTGGTTGGTTTAGTGATTATATAATTTAACAGCCTATTTATTTTCTAATATGTGTATGACGGCTTTCTATCCAACCTCTGATTTGTTAAAGGAAAAACTGATTTAAATTGTTTGATAGATCGAAATAATAGCTTTAAGATGTAAGTGCTGTACTGACCATTGGGAACTTAAGCATTGGGAACACTTATTGCAAGGGGAGACAATTTATGATGATATTTTGTGTTCTATTTCAGGTGTAACCCCGACACAGGAGCAGAGCATGAGATTGAAGGGCCTTGAATGTCTAGTGTCTATACTGAAGTGTATGGTGGAATGGAGTAAGGACCTATATGTGAACCCACATCACCAGTCCAACCTTGGTAAGTAATCTATGAACAGGTAACCAATAATCACACCAGTCCAACCTTGGTAAGTAATCTATGAAC
>ENA-OREC01000965-OREC01000965.1-marine-metagenome-genome-assembly--contig:-NODE-965-length-13312-cov-14.591840_pt1 | contig 13312 bp, 3 predicted proteins | sample MGYA00248626_ERZ508543 | MGnify/ENA primary metagenome ERZ508543 (study PRJEB26211, sample SAMN05518279) | marine metagenome | isolation source: Puget Sound, Washington, USA | host: Bankia setacea... | reverse complement strand
GTTGATATATTAACTGTCTGTTATACGTTCATTCATTTTCTTTAATATCAAATATGAGTATAATATTACTTTAACAAAAGACTAAATTATATTAAGTTTATTCCACATCAGCACATTGCACTAATTTGTGCTGAACACAGGCATATATGTATTCTCTTTCGAATATGTTTTTCTTCTAATTTCTTTTTTTTTTGTAGAACATTAATTTTTATTTAATGCAAAAAGTAATACATTACGTGAATTGTCTCCCTTTTACAGATACTACAAGTCTTTGACTTTTGATTAACTTGTATCTTATGGTTTAAGAGAATCAACAACAGATGCAAGGTTTAAAATTCTACTAAAATGTATTTCTGTGCGGTTAAAACAGCAGTGTTCAGTCTTGAGTGGAGTACTGCATTATTTATTTGTTAACATGTTATTACCAATATTTTAAGTTGCACTTTTAGACATGGAAATCGGAGAGTGAAGGAATTATGAATTAAGATAACCAGAATTAAACACTGACTAATTCATGAACTTTTCACTTTAATGTACCTTTACAATCTTGACAAGCACTGTACATGTTCTTTTATTTATCTTGTTCCAGCATAGTCTCAAATAAACATCAGTGTATTGAAGATGATTCAGCAGCTATTTCAAAGAAGACACTGTTGTATTTACTGGTACATGTATTTACCTGATATGATTGACTAGTTGTGTTACAGCTTTTGGTATCTCTACTTCACAAAGCTTTGTCCAGCCAGAGACTTCAGCACACGCCTTCAGACTGCCAGCCCGAAAACCCTGCAATCACAGGTACCAATAGACATATCTCATTGACAACACTCAAATAGGCTTAAATCTTCAGAGAATATTTTCTAGCATACAACTGGGTCCAGGTTAAATTCTACACAAATAATAAGTTACCAAAGGGTTAATGATAAATAAGTAAACAAAGGTTTTATATTCAGTGTCTAGTGAGTAAAAATCAATACATTTAATAAAGGTGTGACACAATAATACGGTGATCCAATAAATCGAAACAACTTTGTAACCAACTAATACATTTTGAATTAATAATTTCACTCTTTTCATAGTAAAGCCTTCAAAAACACCATAGTAACACTCAAACAGATTAATCCACATAAAACAGACCAAGAAATCATATAAGCTTTGTATTTTGTATCATTTTTAAAGTGGAGTTTGCTCATTTGAAGTGGATTTTGGTTATAAAGTGGAATTCAGTTTATCGGGCAACCCCAAAAGTGTTATAGTTTAAATTGTGTTGATAAAAGTAATTGGATACTTACCAGTAGATCTATGAAGCTATTTGTTTGTTCAGGGTCTGCATCATGGCAAACTTTAATTACATGTCTGGCAGTACAACATAACCCACAGCGAACCATAGACTCCTTATTATCCTGTAACAAACATTTTAAAGGTCTTAAATAACATAAGTGGTCAAAAATGAATTGATCAGCATCTCTATTTTAAAGGATCACTGTTCTTCAAAATAATTTTCATCTATGATACTAAGTAAAAATACTAAATAAAAAAAGAGCACACTTTTATAAACATTGATAGCGTGTCTGAAGTCAAAACTAAAGAAGCAATGAGATATTTGATCAAATAGTTTAGTTCTGTTAACATTTGAGCAGTTACCGTTACTGTTTTAAGTCATCAACTTTGCAAAGAATCACTTTAACAAAAATGTCAACAATGGTGGCAGTTTATCATCCAGTTTTCCGAATACAGGTCCTTTAATACTTGCACAGAAGAGCTGTTTTTTCAACTTGGCGTAGTTGATAGTACTCAAAGAAATGTCTACTAGTACTATGCTAAATGAAAACAAGCAACATGTTCATATATCCATCATGCACCATGACAACGGATGTTTACTAAAACACTTTGAGCTTATCGGTTATATACAAGGAACTATAGATGGCCTAGGACTCATATTTGACTATGAAAAGCTGTTAACATAGCGATAATCAGGTAAAGACCTAACTCTTAATGTCTATCACATGTAGTAGAGATAGGGAAAGTCCGCAAACTTTTTTGGGTCTGTAAATATATATTTTTTTATATCTACATGTATTATGAATTTCTGATATTTCTATTGGAACAACATAATGTTTACCAGTCATGACCTTAGGACCAGCATCTTTCACATAGACTGCTTAGATAGTTAAGCAAACAAATTCATCCTACAATGTGTGTTATTCTTTATTTAATTTAAGTTGCTGCTGTACTCACCTGAATGACAGGAAAAACACACTGTGTCACGGTATCTGGGACTTCTGCTTTGGTGATGAAGGAACATGACAGACAACTAATAGAGCTCAATGGAAGTTTTGCAATGGATTGCTCTGTATCGACATTTGTGACAATGTGTATACAGATGTTTGTTGACCCCGCATTACAATAGTTTGCCAAGTAGATGATGATAGCAGAAGACAGGGGTAGATGGAGCTCATTTTCTGAATGGTCGCCATAGATATAAACCTCCATTATGTTACCTGAAAAAAAAAAACAGTATAAAAAATGAAGAGCAGTAGAGTTAAACAGCACATATAAATCAGGGCATGGTAATTCCACACTTTCTATCACTCTAACAGGTGATTTTTGTTGCAGGACGACACCTGTAATGCATTTTTCTTGCTTTTAACCATACCAATAGATATGCAGGAAGAGTAGCGATTTTCTGTGGCCTTCAAATGATACATCCATAATTTCTACCTATAAGTATCTATAAATGACAACTGTGCTCTACAAATTCTTTCACAATCCACTAGTGTAATCAATCTTATTTTTGCATTCGACTTTTGTAAGTTCTGCGTGCTCATTCAGTTTTTTCATCCCCGTCACAACAGCCAATGACCTCCGACTTCGAAGGATTTTCTATCCAGATTTTATCCATTACATTTATTTTCCTATCTTAATTCTTGAGAAAGAGCCAGTACATGTATTTCCCTTTTCAATGTTCAGTGCTAAACAAGGGAACTACTGGTACCAATTTTATAACGTCTTTGGTATGACGCGGTCCTTGACTGGGGATTGAACCCGGAACCACCCGCGCTCAAAGCCAGCACTCTACCACTAGGCTATCGAGGAGGTGGTTAATGTAATCAATGTCACAAGATATAATATGAAAGCAGGGTTGTTCTATTGCTTTGGTAAGATTGAAGGTCCATTTGTTAGTAATTTATCTAGATTTTGATGGGTTAGACATATAGATCTAAAGGCACAAGCTATTATTCCAAACAACAGTTTAAAATAATAACAAAACTTACAGGAGCTACATATATTTAGGTCCCGATATCTTAGTAACAGACAGAGTATTTCAGATAAATGGTTTCCTTTGTAGTCATTTGAAAAAAAAACATAAACACTCATTAATGTATAACATCAATTTGATAGGACTAACTACTGTCCATTACAGATTCCGAGTCTCCAATTCAAAACGATACTCTTATAATCAAATGTCTGATATCTGGGACTTCATAATCACGGCATGTGTCATTCGTCTGAATTACTTTAAGGCTTTTTCCAATTCTAATCCAAAGACAATCCATTTTTACTGAAATTGATAACTCGGATCTCTTTTGACTTACCTCAAGACAGTCTATGTTAAATCAGTAATGAAACCCGAAAGAGAAAAATGATAGATTTCAGGGTACAATTGTATGTTGAAAAATAACAAATTACACTTACAGAACTCATAGCATACGTTAAATATTCATTTTTTATTACTAATTAATTAATTAACTTAATGACCAGACATAATTTAAAAACTATCTCTATAGATCTATCTTCCATTAATGTAAAACACCTACTAGTGGGGACCAAGACATTTACACATCAAGCTGCAAGAATATTAGTGAAGTAAAAAGGATAAAAGTAAGCCAGAAAAAACAAATGTGTATTAAAATAATGAGTTTATGCAGTATTGTAAAGATTTTTCATTAATAATAATAATAAAGACTTTATTTTCTGAAGGTAACTCATGAAGTGATGAAGATGATGACAAGATATTGATAAACCCAACAAAAACATCAACACATGTATAATATGTATATAACTATTAACATAAAAAGTAAGACAGCCATTCTAACAGCTATTAATGTTACTGATATTCATATGATCTGAGAAAAGTTTTTAACCAAATTTTAAAACTTTCCACAGAGGGGCTGTTTATTATAGATTTGGGTAATTCATTCCATGTTTTCATTCCAAAATAGCTAAATGAATTACTTTTGAACTTTGTGTTTGGTTTGTCATTTACAATACTTTTCTTGACTGTAGGTTGTAAAAAGAGTTATTAGAAAAGGTTAAAAGTTATTTTACATAAGTGGGAGTTTGATTGTTTAATGATTTAAAGATCATAACATTTGTATAGTAAATACAAATAGTGGGAAAGGATAGCCATTTTAATTAAACATAAGTTTAGATGATGTTTTCAACTACAATTCGTGCAGCACGTTTTTGTAACTTTATTATTCTATTTGAATTTGTTTTATTTCTAATACCCCAAACAATGCACGCATTGAAGGTTGTTTTTGTCATTCTCTAAGAAGCAGATGTCAGAAAGGTCATTACAAAGAACACTGAGTGGTATATGATCGAACGATGGAGGGCATATGTGGACAATAAGTTGTAAATGAAAAAAACCTTCAAGAGGACATTGCACTTAATAAGTTAATTAAACTCCATGTTTTCTTTCTTAATCTTACTCCATTAACGTTAAGTTCTTTGAACGACTTGTAAAAACAAACCTATTCCATGCCGTTATAACCATGCAGACTAGTTTTGAAAACTTAGAATGTTAATGTATTCTGCGTGTGTCCGTATTTTAGAGTATCCATGTTTGTAGCCATGTGGCGTACTCACCAGTCCATCGAAATTGATTGGGTACGAAGTATGTTTACATTCGGAATATCTCTATTGTTGTCGTTGGCAACTAGTTGATGATTAGATTTGACACCGAAAACGGTTTAAAAGAATCATGTCACCCGAATCCTAAGTTGTAACTATAAACCTGTACATAAAATGTACCGTAAAAACATACGGTTCTATAAAACTTCTCTTTCAATAAGTAGGTCACAGAGATCGCCAGGCTGTCGCCATTGTACATGACGTCATTTTGTGAAGCCAAATTGCCGTTGTCGGAAAACTTGACACCAAACTCATAAACATAGTTCATAGAAGTAACTTATTTTGGAAGTATGTCTTTCTGATAATGTGTTCATAATGGTACCGTTTAATAACACAACTGATAAAACATCGCTTTAGTATTGCATTTCTCAAGAAATCGGTGTTACTGTTTCTGAAAATAGTTCGGCGTATTAATATTTTCGCCGATTAAGTTATTAGGCTTACAGTCATCCTGTCGCCAGATTCAATGGAGAAGAATTTCGTAAAAGTTAGTGAAAGTGTGGCCACGTTCCTGTACATATATTTCAATTAGATTGTCGCAAACACCTGTAAACTGAAGAAAAAAACAAGGTAGGCAAGTAAATAGAATGTTTAATAGTTGTGTGAAAGTCAAAATGGACATTTGTCTCAAAGTCTGGAATTGTTTATGACCATGTGCACTGAATGACATCAAAGTTTACAAACTCTTAGTCTTATATTTAAAGACTTCCCTTCGGGTCGATGTAACATGCCTATTGTAGATGTGGTATTATTTACCCTCCCACCACTGACTCATGTTGCTGAGACTAGTTCGTGTCATGTTATTGTTATGATACCTTAATCGTTGGATCATCTGTTGAGCTTAACACTGTTTATTTATAGCATGCAGTTTTCATTAAAAAGTACATGTGTAGTTCAAGCCTAATTGGTGCTGCTGCACCTACATTTTAGAAACTTGACTTGAAGAAAGAGTTATTTGTTCTCAGTGGTTTGAAGTAATGGCTAGGTCCATAGCTGTTAAATGGTACATAACTGTTGCTTTGACACTCCAGTTTCACAATGCTGTATCAGGACTGAACTTAAAGAAACATATAAAATATGACACCCAAATTAAGCAATGGAAACTACATTGTCATTCCATTTGATGTGTTGAACCTATGGCATTTGATGTACATTACCTAAATACTTTCTGCATCTATTTGAACTAATAGTCTCACCCACTGTCTTCTTTCTTAGAATACTATCCTATAGTTCAAGGTTGGAGTAAATGAGAATGCTATCTTATATTTCAAGGTTGGAGTAAATGAGAATACTATCCTATATTTCAAGGTTGGAGTAAATGTAAATCACAAGAACATTTCTTCACAGTGCTCATAAAACACATAATAAATATTTTTAATCTCAAAAATATTGCTTTTTGTGGTTTTAATGGCAGTGGTAATGTTCTGTAGGATGTGCAAACGTTTGTATGTGTTATTTTTTAACTAATTTTGGAATGTAATCACATTCAAATTGGCACAGTCAAAAGGTACTTAAGTTTGTCTCCGTTACACTCTGATTGACAATCTGTTCAAATGTTGTGTAAACATACATGATAAAAGCACTTCCTCCAATTTAGTGATGACATAACCTCCTAGCTATTAAATCCCTACTTGTCTTGCATCACTAGCTATACAGTTTGATGACATTTGTCTCTTTCATGTCCCAACCAACCAATTTTGAATGTGCTGACTGCAATACATAAAGTTTTCACATCTTCCACTTTGATGGATAAAATTACAAGTTTCAAGACACACTGTATTTAAAAGGTAGCAACTTCAAGGCCTAATCTTTGAAGCTGGAGGTCCAAGATAATAATTGCCTGCACATTTCATATTGTTTGGGGTGTAAGATCACCCTCAGCCCCATTCTATGTTTGAAGCTTGATAGTTGGTTGCTAATAAATTGATTGATACTTGCTAACATAAGTAATACTTCCTGGAAATCTGTCAGCAAATAAAACGTTTATCCAAACATAACAGACAGCACTGTCTAAGGATTGTGTTGCTTCTAGGTACTTTCAGTATATAAACTGTTTCAGAGCAAAGGACAGCAGATCATCATGACTAAAGAGAGTCTAGATGCACCAGCAATTTATATATATTTATAAATGCACAATGTATTATAGTTTGTTTTAGCAAATTCACTATTAAGACCCGTCTGCTTATAAATACAACCACTTTCTTGGAACATGGTGGTGGTATTAGTTGAGTTTTAATGTTTGTTGGTCAAGTTTTTTTCAATGTTATCATAACAAAGTCATGTATGCAATGTAAATCTGATCCTTCAGGCAAACCTTTATAATATTTACTAAAAACAGAAGCTTCAAATAACAAATTTTGAAGAAGAAAAAAGTACAATAAATAATGTAAATAACCTGCTTAACTGTGTCTTTTTTCTATCCAGTAAGTTCTATGCTCTGTGTGGTTATGTATTCAACATTTCTCATATTGTAGCCAGTAGAACATATTTGAATTTGCAAGTTGAATACTTTTATCCAAGATGTTGCGCAGTTGTTGGTACTCTTGGTATAATTAAAAGGGTTTTAAATGTGGCATAATCTCTAACTTTTCCTGTTACAGGTTATATTTTGCATATTCAGTGTAATGCTTTCCTTTGACATTTCCTGTTTTGGAAACTTCCTTGATAGGTTCAGACTGAACAAAATAAATCAGATTCAAATCTTAAAAATCTTTGAAAATGGGTTAGGACTACCGTTAAACGCAGTCAATTATTTTTTAAACAAGAATTCATGTTTGTGTTTATCCTTAAAATACAATAAAAACAACATATATATGAAAATCTTGATAAAAGTTTGAAAGGGGAAGTGAACATGTACATGGCTATAGTTATATTGAGAACAAAAACATCAACATGGAAGCAGAGGTTATCTCTAGTGCATAAGAAGTACAAACTTGTGTCTGTGGGCTCACTTTTCCCCTGAGAGTCGAAAAATATCTTAAGTTAAATGTTTTAGTTAAAACTGAAAATTATGTTAGAGTACAATAAAAAGTCATCTTTATAAAGCAATAGCTATGTATGGCCAAAAAAGACATGCATGTGTGACAGCAGTACAACTATAGTTATATTCAAGTTGCATTGGTCTTGGCATGTCAGAAAGGTTCATGTTCTCATCACTCATCAAGATTCCGAATCATTCAAATCCATGATCTGCTTCTGAGAGACCCTCGTTTTGTCAATTTAGTGGAGTGAATGTTGTGAATTATAGAGAAAATGCATGATGTTTTATTGTTTCCTGACTCTAATTTCCATAATAATTGAAAGAAAATAACAGGGTATGGTAACTGTCTTTTTGTGTTTTTATGATTCAGATATTGATCAAGTGTTTTTTTTGGATAGTTTGTATGGAGTAGTTAATGACAAAGCTCTATTTTTCCCATTTGTGATTCAGAGTCAATATCAGATAAGGCAATACCAATTACTGAGTAAATCTCTACCAAATAGACCAATCAATTTATACAAACCGCTTGAGCAGTTTTTCGTCTTTGTTAAATGCTTTAAGGAATAATGTATTTTATGTGAGGGTTTTGTCTTTTTGTCTTGAAGAACTACAGCAATTTATTGAGTGTATAGAATGTAAATATTATGCAGAAGTTAGTTCTTAAAAACTGATTGGTCATACTGCTAGAAAAATAGAAAATAATTTTGTACGGTTTTAGAGCGAAATGATTCAAATTTCTGATTTTTTTTTAAAGACATTGTCTTTACACTTTGTAGGGATACTATCTATTAGTACAATTTTTTTCTACTCTGATCTCAGTTAGTTGCACATGTTTGTAGTTTTTGATTGTCAAACACCAAAGACTCCCTTTGTTTCCTTGAGCAAGACACTTCGTGCTTAGTACTGTTTGGTTCCAGGAGGGTGATTTTACAATCAAACTGAAATGAATTGCGAGCCTTATGGTAGATATACATTTTTATGTTCAAAAAATGTTAAGAACAAGAACAAGAACATGGAATTGCTTCTTTAGTAAGGATACAGATGGAAGATATTTAAATAGAGACTCTACTAAGGCATAACAAGATCACATTTGTTTTCACTCCTGGTGGATTTTGGAGAGACAAGTTGTGAGAACAGCCATCCAATTACTGTGTGCAGTAGTGGGTTAGAGGAATCAGGTTACAGCTTATTAGTGTGGAGAACAATTCAAACTGGTACATGTGTTCTACACTCTCAAGAGGCTTCATTATAAACTTACAAACATTTCACTAGATCAGGCCTGCACTAGATTGATACTATGTACTCTGTCTCTGATACACTGTACTTTCTCCAAGCTCTGTGGTACTGTTTGAACCATCTGTGATCTTTGTACATTGTGTTTATTGAGTAAAGTAACCGTAACCAAGGGACAGGAAATTAGTCAGGACTGCTCATTGTAGAGTATGGTAAAAATAAGAAAAATGAATTACAGTTTTCAAATTTCAAAGATTTCCATTGGTCCTATAAAAAAATATATAAAAAACGACTAGTCAGGATGGTAGGACGAGGGGAACTTTTGTCATTGGACATTGTGTTGACTGGGTAAAGTAACTATTCAAAGTCTTTATCTCTGATGAATTCTGGTGTATTCCTAGTTGTATTACCGGGTGTATTTAAATCTGTTTTAAACATCTCAATGCAAACCAATGCTTAATGACTAGGTTCTTAAGTGTAGGTAGCATTTTTCAGCTTCAAATTTCTCTATTTGAAAAGAAACATTCAGATATCGAGACTTGCAACTCTTTTCTTGAAATATGATATATATTGGTACCCTCGTTTGTCTTAGTTGTGAAACTCTTTACTACATCACTATTGTGTAAACTACCCACTTTATCAAAAGTTTAAAAATATGTAGTGTTTAAATTTAACAAATTTAGTTTTTCTTCCACTTTTTGAGGCCAGATAAAAAAAATCGGCACCACTTTGAAGTTTATAGAGTAATAATTTCATTTTATTGGTTTACTATTGAGAAATGGGATAATGTACTCCTGTAATGAGATAACTGGCTAATTTGATAAAGATGGTTTAACTAATGTTTCTTGTTGATTGAAATGGATTTATATTATGTTTAGTAAAATATTCATTAGTCACGTTTTAACAGTTTTGTTCGTTTTTGTTAATACATGTATCTATACACATCAATGTTATGTTGTTTTGGTTTACATTTGTGGGTAACAGAAATCACGGAAGAAAAATAGTCACCTCTTACTGGTCCGAATTTTTGTGTGGTCTTTGTATTGTGAAATTTCAACTGTTTTTTGCATGACCAACACATTTTTTATCAATTATGACTTAATTAAGGATCGTTTTTTCGCAAACAGACCGGGGTGTAAAGTTGATTGGTTGATATTTGTTTGACTTTAGTTTTGTAAGGAAATAAACTTTGACTGAATGCTGAGTTTTCCCATCAAAATATGTTGAGTGATAAACAATTAAAACATATTTAATTATCAATTTATTATGCAATTGAGCCTTTGGGCATTTTGACTCTTAGAGATATGTGCATAGTTGTCAAGCAGTATGACTTTATCACCATTGATGGTCACCTGATAATAGATAACAGGTAGTTCATTATGACTCATTAGTGGATGTACAGTGTTGATTTTACCAGCTGTTTGCTTCAAAGATATCCCCCACTCACTGTTATGTAACACTTGTCAATAAGCTGTCAAATCACCCCCATCTGAACATGTCAATAAATCACTTCTTACAAGTGTGCAAAATCTGTATTAAAACTTTGAATTAAAAAAAACCTGGTGGCAGATTACAATGTTATCGTGCGAGATTGAACTTAATATAATAAAGTTTTTGATAACATAATAAAGGTGTAGATAAAAGAATGGAATAATGCAATACACAGTAATTAATTAATATGTGTACAGAAGTCTAGGAAATTGTAAAATTGTTTCTTATCCATCATAAAAAAATACTTTGAAAATTGTGAAATTTGTATTTTGTTGAGGACAGCTTATATAAATACCAATGTTATCATGCAATATTGAAAAAAAAATTTTTTTATAGATGACATCTGAAAGATATAAGAAAAAAGTTAAAAAACATATACTAATTTATTAATTTAATTTTGTTTGAATGTATATTGTGCACGAATGTGTTCCTGGAACCAACCAGTACTAAGCAATGAGGATAAAGTGTCTTGCCTAAGGTTTCAACAAGAGCTATTAATGCAGTTCAAACTCAAGACTGATCAATTGTGAATCAGCACCTCACTTAAAAAATAAAAATAGAACTTTCATATTTTTTGAAATTCCATAAATCTGCCATGACTGTTTGAATGAGTAGGGAAGGCGTATATTAATTTCACCCAGATGTATGACAAGATAGACCTTGAGCATTAATATAAAATAGAAATGGTTGTACCCTAGTCACCAGTAATAACAAGTTGGTCCTCTACATATTCTATGACAGGAGATAGCAGGTGGGGTAATTTAACATTTTAAGAAATGATAAGGCATGATCATGATGAAAATCCCAGGAAACACACAGGGGTATAGGGTGGGTGTAATACGGGGATTGTAACTAAAATAATGGCTCATGTGGTAAGACAAAAGTGCAAGAACGTTTAAAGGTTGTGATTCTAATTTTGAGGGAATGTGTTCAACTTTTAAAAGTCGCTACAAATGAAACAACTACCATGCATTAAACAATAGATTAATCTGTCAGAGAAAAGGCATCTTTAATTTTTTGCATTTTGTCTGTTCTACATTATTTCTAGTATTTTAAGGATTGGGTATGTGAAACAGTTCTAAGTGCTAGTTGATAAAGAAGCAGATAGAACCGTTTCACATTAGTATCATATAGCATATTGAGGTATGAATGTAAAACAGTTCTAAGTGTTATTGACTAAAGATGCAGATAGGACCCTTTTCACATTCACTCCTCAAATCTTTCTTTTAAAGTGCGATGCATACATATACATAGGTACTTAACAATCTTTGTATAGCTGTATATATATATAATACACAATGGTAGTGATAAAGATCGGCTATTGAATGAAGACAATCTCTCCCTTACAGTGACTAAGTTATTAAAGCATCTTGAATTGCAAGCAATAACCCAACATAGTGACCACTGGCCAAGCCCTTTTTACTACTTGACCACAAGAACAATGTGGCCATACTTTCTATCCATTCGTCCCTCAGGCTATGTTCATCTCTCTGATGATCTATAGTACAGATTAGTCTTTTTTCCTTAAACAATTCAACAACGCACACACACAAACCTTCTCTGATCTATAAAAAAACAGTGCTGAAGGCAATTTAGTGCAAGGACTAATAGCTAGCGTGCTGTAGTGTGTTTGTAGTGGTACAGCTGTCAATGCCTTGTTATATCGGATACCAGTCACATGTAGTGTTAGTCTCAGTTGACGATCAAGATTGGAGAGAAAAGTTTGTGTTTTAGAACTTTATGTGAACTTTAGTTGTGATGGAAGTTATGATGAAGTGTTTCTAGTATTCCATGTGTTCTGATGTAACTTACAGTGTTTCTCTGTGGTAGTTCTCTGTGTAAGGATTTGTAGAATAGTTTTCATTTCCTGCTAAACAAACGATAAAAAGAGAAACAACTGATAAACACTCAAACATTGTGCTATGACATTTAATGGTAACATGTTGTTTCACCATTACTAAAAGTGTAAGTGTAAAAGTGGACTAAGTTATAGCATTGGAGTTGATATTCTCACAGAATTCATATATACCAATTGGTTACAAGAAAAGGTTAGTGTTTCATTTTTAGCTGCATTGTTTAATATATAAATGTTACATGTTGAAGGCATTTGTTTGTAGTGATAGGAATATATCTATTGTTTTCAGTTTAGTCTGGACTACTCACATTGATGTTAACTTTTGTTTTATGTGATATTCTTGAGTTTTGTTTCTAAGTGTACTGTAATAATTTAAGGCTTTCACTGTAATTTGTATTTATTTAGTTGTTCTACATGATGGAAAGTTACTAAATTAGTTTGGTGATTTTCAATTATTGAAGGAAAAACTGTGATATTGAATTACGGTAGCCTTAAACATGGACTTTCAAGATGTGGTAATGTTTTATTTTATTATTTCAGTTTGTAATATACCTAGTCAACTTTTCTATGTTACCCAATGATTCTAGGAGTCTTTGGTTGCCTTATAGTTGAATTAAATGATTATTTAAGACATTTGAACTTTGTGAGTTTGTTGTAATGCGATCAACAGTAAAACCTTACCTAAAAAAAAATTATACATTTTTTTTTAGCGTTCGACTTTTGTCGGTTCTGCGTGGTCATTCGGTTTTTTCATCCGCTCCACAACGGCCAATGACCTCTGACTTCGAAGGATTTTCTATCCCAGATTTTATCCGTTACATTTATTTTCCTATCTT
>ENA-OREC01000964-OREC01000964.1-marine-metagenome-genome-assembly--contig:-NODE-964-length-13313-cov-12.406845_pt1 | contig 13313 bp, 8 predicted proteins | sample MGYA00248626_ERZ508543 | MGnify/ENA primary metagenome ERZ508543 (study PRJEB26211, sample SAMN05518279) | marine metagenome | isolation source: Puget Sound, Washington, USA | host: Bankia setacea... | reverse complement strand
TGTGTTGCATCCGATTGTCAATGCCTTTACTAAACATGTATTTGTAGATATCTAAGGTGCAGTTCAAATTTTAAAGTTTTTTTTTTTGTCAAGGTTAATGGTGGTATTAGATCGTGATTGAATAACGAATGTCACCTTCACAATTAAAGTTCATCTCGAATCATCATAGTTAATCACGTCCCACATTCAGCACCATACTGACAGAAGTGTTATGTAAAAAATCAACGGTGCATTATACGTGTCGGAGTACTGCTATATATATGCTCGAGTCGATTACATGTATGGCTTTAACGTAGACATGATGTCCTTGCATGTGCCAGTATAATACCATAACGAGGCAAATCCAACATACTCGTTACATGTTCACCGAAAGGTTTTGATTCGCGTGGTTTGATCAAGTAGTCACACTATTTTGCAATTAAACTGTCCAGAGTATGTACATATATAGTAAATACTGCCAGGTCAATGTTCCCGTGCTATAGTATCGCTGTATATGTATCATAAGGTTCAACAATTGGGACGACGATCCATTTAAATGTCGAAAACTATTATATCATACTACACACATTTTAATACATCATGCAGGCCGGCTAAATTCATGTTTTCTAGTTGATATATACTTCAGATTAACAGGGCAAGATGAACTCGAGTTGTCGTAGGGTCAAGTTCCATATTGAGGTCGCATGTAATCTCGAATGTCTTGTACAATTAACCTTGGGACCCCTTCACTACACACAATGACATGTCATGTTTGTGAACGTCAGCAGGTTTCCATTCATCATTGTGCATATGTCTGTATGCTACTCTCTGTCACATAGATTTCAATACTGACTGATTTGCTTTCTGTTCTTATCGTAATCTTTCTATTAATGGTATGTGTATGCTTTCTGTGTTATCATGATTATCTACATATTGCAGATGTCACCTCCAGTGGACACACGTGATGCAAACTTTAACCACCTGGTTCATTTACTATTCAATAATATAATGCATCTTTGTTTACATACGAGGTAGAAACCCTAAGAAACGATTACCAGTCCTCCATATATAGTATCTAAAAATCTCTGTGTTCGACGTTGTATAATATGTTTGTGTGTATATCAGTACTGATCAACACACAGGGTCCAATGATCCGAGAGTACTACATAATTACTCAACAACACCAGCACACATATCCTAACAGCTACGACTATTTCCAACTTCACACCTGCTACATACTAAATTTTAACCTTGATATCGAATAATTTAGTGACACCTTGATTATTCTAGATCGTTAAAAGAAACAACATTACTAACTGAACACTTAGAAAAGGTGTATAGTTTATAATGCACAGTCCACAAGCAAATGATTTTCAGTTCAAGGATTTGGCGTTACATGTACTCTTGATGGTATCGACTAAACAATGAGAACATAGGCAAACTATTTAATGAAACAAATAATCCACACAAAGCAACAAGAACACTCATACGTATGTAGCTTTATTCGTAACAACTAAACTTCGATTGTAAGGTGTTAGTTCAATGGTTAATGTCTGTAACCGAATTTAGTAGAAACTCGATCGTAAACAGTCAACAAGTTGCCTGCAAGTAAAACACGGTCAAGTTCACTGAAGATAATGTTCAGCTGTAGAAGTTTTAGCATACACACGAAGTTAGTGGTAACATTATCAAGGGTTTAACTGTAACTTGTCCTTTAAATAGCGGACATTAATAGTAAACATAAAGCACGACTAACCAGGGTGAAACGTAATAACGCACACGCACGTGTAAACAGAATGAAAACTTTTATTCAATGTCACATACTTAAAGTTGATGGGTTTTTTTCTCTGTGTTAGTAATTAAAGGAGAAGTACAGATGGTAACTGCGTGATCAACTGTATCCAAGTCACGTTCTCACGTACATCTTCTAGTATTAGGAAACGAACGTCTCTGGTTCCACAATGTGCAACGTGTTTTAACATTTCCATATTTGTTAATCAGCGATAAACATGCTTTTTTATTTGATACATGTACACAATGTATACTATAGTATAATTAATACGAAATAAGGATGCAGTTTAAACACATACGCAATATGATAAGTACAATGACATTATACTTTAAAACCGTACAAATCAAAGCACTGTGGAAATTTTGGGCTACTAGACTGATAGGAGCCTTAGCATGTCGACCATGCGTTAACATGGGGCTCAGAAAACCTACCCAATTTTTATCAGTATTTTGTTTACAGTTTTATATGTTTCTTCATACCGGATGCTGGGTAAAACACCAGTATGCACCGAAGGACAAATCATTCTTCCGCACGACTTGTCTTACATTTTTTAAATGAGGCGATAAATAGTAAATTGTACAAACACAATTTATGTTTTCGAAAAAGGATGTACACATGTACATTTCTATAGATAGCAAATCATTCTGACCTGTTTTTACCTAAGTCAATATCCGGGTTCTATTTCTCGTATATAAATTCTGTTATATTTATATTTTATTCTGTCCTGCGCCTTGTTTAGCGACTCCTGATTTAATGTGAAGATATTCATATTTTAGATAGTATATTACAAGTTTATTGCATGTGAGTACCCTTGATTTTATGCTTACGAGTAGCATTCTTGTTAACTAATAATGAAATTAGTATTGTACTAGTACTGGAACTAGAAAACACAATCAATGAACGGTGTGTACAACATTCTAGAGTTATATAGACTTTGAAAATGAGATTCAAACTGCACGCTGTTGATACTACTACTACAACCACCGCCACCACCACTCTTATTACACTCTATTATTTAATTTACACTTTTGTTTACAGAATGCCTGTGTTTCCCACTTACCTGACGGCTGACCAGGAGACAGAGTTAAGGAGGATAGCTAACGCTATTGTAGCTCCTGGGAAGGGTATACTTGCTGCTGATGAATCCACTGGTACGACTGTCCTCGTTGAACTAGTTTAGTAGCTTGCATTAGAGTGTCACAGTCAGTTTCTTGGTGGTATTGGTAAACTGACGATATGTGTTGTACGATATCACTCTCATAATGTAATGTCATTTGCTTTTTTGAAGATTCTGAGGGTTTACTGTTGATGCTATAAGTAATACATGTTGTGTTTTATTTCAGTTTGAACTACTCTGTCTTGTACTTGAGTTTATTGGTGCGATAATATTGCCCGTCAAGTTTACTTACGTACATATACATGTACTTTACTCCTGTGACATTGTAATGGATTATCATGGACCTGTACTACATGTGTGTACAAATATTCGCTTAACTATACTGATCTTGTCTCCATCATATTCTAACTGTCTCATCTGTGTGTAGGTACGATAGGTAAGCGGTTTGCTGGCATAGGCGTGGAGAATACAGAGGAGAACAGAAGACGATACAGAGAGCTATTGTTTACCACGGACGCATCAGTGTCACAGCACATCAGTGGAGTCATCCTCTTCCATGAAACACTCTACCAGAAAACAAAAGACGGCGTTCCATTTCCGAAGGTATAGAGCATGTGCAAATGACGAATCTTTGTTTTATATAGGCACTTGTTTTTATTGGTTTGTTTTCTATTGACATGGCAATTACTATAGATTGACTTGCTTTTATTGATGACGTATGTTGGTGGTTGCAAGTTGCCAACTCTATTTTGACAGTGCGTTTTCCAATATCAGAAGGTATATATTAGTGTTCTGTTTAATTACCTTAGGCTTACACGAGTAATACATGCTGGACAAAATATAAACATTTCAAAGACTACACACCAATATGATAGATGATCGATTGTAGTCACACACGACTAACTAATAAATAGTATTGTAATACACAAGTTCGATATTTACAAACTTCCATTTTTTCACCCATGTCACACCCTTCTCTCCATCACAGGTCCTGAAGGACAATGGTATCATCCCAGGTATAAAGGTAGATAAAGGTGTAGTACCGCTGGCTGCTACTGATGGTGAATCTACTACACAAGGTACGTACCCTTTCTGTGCTTCATGTAGGACCCTAACGTGTACCAGACTCATGCTTTCAACACAATACATTATCATGCTTATCGACTTGTCACTTATGTCAGGTTTGAGGGTTTTCTTGGAACACAATTTCAAGGCATGTTGATATCTCGTCGGACTTGCCAATTAACGTTGAATTGCATTTTTGATCTTGATTTAGGGTAATTTCGAAATCCGCCTAGAACTTACGCATTAAACATAAATCCCATGCAGTGTTATGTATAAGAGCAGGCGAACATTACGAGTTCTATAAACAAATTATAATCATGGTGAACTTACATGTAGCTTTACAAAATAGGGTTTTAACTTTTCTGAGGATACATGTAAACGCTTTATATTCCAGGTTTGGACGGTTTGGCCGAGCGCTGTGCACAGTATAAGAAGGACGGTGCAGACTTTGCTAAGTGGAGATGTGTGCTGAAGATTGGGGATCAAACTCCCTCCTACCAGTCCATGATGGAGAACGCCAACGTCCTAGCTAGATACGCCAGCATTTGTCAACAGGTAAACACAAATGTAGAAGTATGTGCACGGGAATAAAGAATGTCCGCTTTTTACGCATCCGTTTGTCTGTCTGTGTGTTCTTCGTTCTTGAAATCTGACAAAAGCGACTTTCTTTAACCCATCAACATTCATGATTAGTGTGTGGCCCATGTATACGTGTTTATAAAGCAGTTGTCATCCATAGATGTGGACTATTGACATGCTACTGGTGCTTTATTTTAATATGCAGGTAGGGTGTGTCAAGGTCTAGATGTGTCTCCAAAGTGCAATGTAACTGAATCAAATTAGTACATAGATTAACCACGTCTGGGACGTTAGTTCGATACTGCTAGGTTATTATCTGCCTCGTTCCCTTTAGACCATTTTTTTCACGTACCCTTACCCTAATCATAATGTCTATTTGTATCTACAACAGAATGGTTTGGTGCCCATTGTTGAGCCAGAAGTCCTGTGTGATGGTGAACATGATCTCTATACAGCACAGAAAGTCACAGAACAGGTGGGTATATGTTTATAGAGAAGAAACAAACTTATCCAATGAAATTGTATGCTGAATTACTAGTCGTAAACAAATTAAGTCCCATTCAAAGTATATTGTCATAATCAGCAAATAACATGCCTTTGGCTATTGACAAACACAGAAGTATGTACCGGTTATTGACTTATTGAATACAATGTAACACGAATATAAGCAAGCAACTGATGTATACCTTTGATCCGAATGATTTATAAATTAAGCGCCAACTTCTAGTAGACTGTTGTACCACAAACAAAACGAAGAAGCACTTACAACTATGGTTATGGTTTGCAGCTCAATTGATTAACAAAGCTTAACTATGTGATTTAATATTGATAGTCTCAGTAATGGATAACACATTTACAGGTATCTTCATTCAGCTTTTGTCGTTGTATATTCCTAGGTTTTAGCGTTCACCTACAAGGCCCTATCCGACCACCACGTGTATCTAGAAGGCACTTTGTTGAAACCAAACATGGTCACCGCTGGTCAGAGTTGTAAACAAAAGTTCACACCAGAACAGAATGCCAAGGCTACCGTTACTGCACTCAGCAGGACCGTCCCACCAGCCATGCCAGGTAAGCGTGTTTGGATACTTTCAATATACACGTTGACCCGCTATACAGTGATTTACAATTAGTGTAGATTACTTTTGCGTGGAAACATTGACCAGAAACTTGTGCATTCATTACATGGTCTTCTGAAACAGGTGGATTATTGTCATGTTATTACAACAGAGTATAGGACACGTGTCCATTGTACACATGTATCACCTATTTTGTAATGGATTGGTCCATATAATTTATTCGAGAGCATCTGGTCAATGTTCTCATGCAATACCAATTATTTTCCAATATAACAACGTGCACAAAGATGATCCAATAACAAACCATAACAACTGTTTTTGTATTGGAAAGGAAACTTTGACATAATACTAAGACTAGTCGACGATTCACATTTGGTTTGAAATTGGGAATCATTTAATAAAGCATGGCTATCAGTATATTATATTCGATATAATACAATCAATTGGCGTTACCTTAGCTTTTATTGGGTTTAACAAATTAAAATGAGTGACATTATGCTGATAGTCGTACAATTAACTTGATTGAGATGTATACATGTCTATTATTATTTGCATTATACTTGTATTACCATTGCTATATACAGTCTGGTCGAGCTGTGTTGGTTTATACTATTCCTTATATCACATTGTAACTTGTGCTGAGAGTAAAATATGAACTTGTACACTTACATATGAACATTACACCACTATTATAAACAGTAATCATTTAGAGTGGTTGTACACCTTTAACCATTACGTTTGCTATGGGTTCACGGTCGTGTCAGCAATAATAGAAATGCAAGAGGTTATCGTACACAGGACAACATCTGTTTACCACGGTCTGTAAGTGGGTATAATTAAACCCTAGGATATAATTGATACTTCCTTTCCTTGTGCTGACCTTGACTACACTAACAGGCATTGCCCCGCTCGTGTGTACCTGTCTAAAAGTGTATACCTGACTTGTTAAACGTTAAATGTATTTGGTTTATCAACAACTATTACGTTTAAATTACCAAACAACTTATAAGTAGTAACATCAACACATGGAGAAATAATAGTGAAACCTGTTTTAAAGAGCCCCTAGGTGTTGTTTTAAAGATTGTTCATATGGTATAGAGAACCTACCTGTGCACGAGTGTCACTGTTACATAGTCGTGTGGGTAGTCTTTGTAAACAGGTTCGACTGCAACTAAGATAAAACATATATATGTTATAAGTGTGCCTATGATCAACACGAGAAGACCATTTGAGACCCACGGAGTATTGTTATTGGGAATGAATGATGAATTGTGTTTCTTAGTATTTTGTTTCGGTTGTTGTCTTGCTACACTACGCCCGTACCTCGTTCTATTTGTTCAACTATTTATACTCACTTGTAAGTAGATGAGTGTGTTCTCTAAATAAAAGGGTTATCGACCGTTGTATTGAATGGTTCTGTTGGGTACAAGGTTATTTTTGACCATTGACCTATATCTGTTGTAAGAAAAAAACAGATCCCCATTACTTCCGTAATTTGAACTTTGGGTTTATCTTCAGGTAAATATTAGTTCATTTCCTACAAAGCCGCGTCCTTTTCCTGTTAGTACGACTTTGTCCCTTTTGTCTCAGGGACTAAAAAATAGAGGGAATGAAGTAGTGATGGAGAGGAAACGAATTGAGAGTGTTTGTGTAATATGTTCCCTTAACATTGACTGTGTATCAATTACTTTAGCAATGTCCATAGTTATAGTCCAGCTGGGTTTATTTTGTCTTGATACATATATGTAGGTCCAATTTAAATCATGTACACGTTAATGAAAATCTACAGTCAATTAGAAAGTCTATATCTCCACAGGTTATTACTGGAATCATGACCATAACATGGTGACTTCATTGGGTTCTAAATACGATATAGTGAATACATGTAGTTCTTCATAGACAACCTTTGTGTTCATATTTGATGTGTCAAAGTCTAGCATTTGTTCGTCAGAAAACTAACGCATATGCGAGATTTTCTATGAATAGCTAAATGATGAACTGGCATTAAAACACCCCGTAATCATGGTGTAAGTTTAACACCTGCTGGAGAAAGTTACTCAAAGTCGTTGCAATAAGCAATATAAGGTTATCAACACGTATTAATCAAAATCAATGGTTTATATAAACCATACAGGCTACTGTTTCTCATGGGTCACACACAACAGACTACATGTCTTGATTTAACTAATTATATACTATGTTACTTTAAATAGTAATAACCTGTTACGTTTGTATATTTTCAGGAATTGTGTTCTTGTCAGGGGGTCAGTCCGAGGAAGATTCAACCTTGAACTTGAACGCTATCAACGCGTGCCCGGGTCCCAAGCCCTGGACTCTATCCTTCTCGTTTGGTCGAGCCCTCCAGGCCAGTGTACTGAAGGCGTGGAAAGGAGAAGACGCCAAAAGGGCTGATGCTCAGAAACAGCTGTTCACTAGAGCGAAGGTATAGTACAATTCCACGTGATTGCGTGTTGATTAAACGTTAACATTGTGACTGAATTTCAGATAAACATGATTGTATACTAGTATGTACATATAACACATACTCGTACATATTTGGTTTCACTATGTTAGTAGGCTTACGGTGATATGCAGATGGAGGGAATGCTTTAATGTTAAAGGTAAAGGAGACAATCATTAGATCCGAGTTCCATGCCAACTGTTTGTCAATGTAGTCAATGTCTCCTGGGTCAGCGGAACTCATTTTTGTCTGACATATTTTGTTTGGGACTGTTTTATAGCACTTTTAAAGTTCTATTTGTTTTTTTTGCGATGTTTGATTAAACTACATGATATTATATATTTTCAGGCTAACGGATTGGCTGCAATGGGACAATACAAAGGAGGTATGGCAACAGGTGCAGGGGGAGAGTCACTGTTCGTTGCCAAGCACCAGTACTAGAACAACTTACCATTACCATGGAAACCAAATACAAATATTACTGCTCAATGTCAATGAATTGTTGTTTTTAAATCTGAATATTTGTCTGAATTCCTGAATATCTGTATCGCTGTTGTTTTATTGAATGGGGTGTAAACGTTACATTTTTACATAACGTCTTTTGTTTAGGGCCGGTCATTATGTATTCTATCATTTAGGTTCGTATATGCATTCCAAAGCCATACTTACTGTGAATATATACAGAGTTTCATACAGTAGATCATTTCACATACTTACTCTGTTTTCGTTTTACAATTACAAACATGTACATATACATATATATTGATTTTACCAGACGTTTGAGACATAACATATTATATTTTAGGATATTTTTATGGTTCGGTTTTATCGAAGTTTATACCATTGTAAACCATCCAGATCTATTTCTTAGATTAGTATTTGCACGAAATACATATTTGCACGTGTACTTATATACTGTTATTCAGCTGTTGTACATGTGTACGAACCAAGAGGAAAATAAATATTTTGAAACAAAAGACGTAGAAGATTCTGTTACTTGTTTAGATTGTTCTTAATATTTTAAAAAAGCGTGTTCTGTATAACCTATATTCACATTTGTGTAGATTTAAGTCATATAAACATGCACACACAACCACTCATGTTTAACGGGACCATACAAACTAGCACTTCCTCCAACAGACCCATACGTGTTCTTAAATGTAAGACAATTGTATCGTTATTAAAAAAGGTACCGAACACATATATCGGACTGTTGACAAGTCCTACTCTTTATTTTGACATCAAACTACATGTAGCGTGCGCTCTCAAAGGTGTAGCCAAAACTGTTATCGCTGGTTACCAGCCCTGTTAGAATACTGTCATTGGCGTGCAGTATGTTGGGATCCATTGATCGAAAACGATATATAGCACAAGGAATAGTTTATATAAAGCGCTTGAGCAAAACGTCCCTCATGTCCCTTGTTTGGATCTTGTTCAAATAGACATCATATGGTTACTTCGGTATAAAGGGTCAAATCAATGACCAATGTACTGTATTAAGTATGTACGACATATATTATGAAAAGTTTAGTTGTCGAATCACGGACCCACGGACATTACATATTATATATATGTTGTCCGTGGTTGAATTAATATAATACTACTAATAATGATAATAACAGTAACAATGAAAATAATAATAATAATAATAATAACACTAATTTATTTATTTATGTGTTAGTTTATGTTTATACGTTTATAAATTTTCTCGAAAATGACCATGATGCGAGACGATAATTAACAGTCACTTTTCTTGCACCTCGGGCATTCCTCTAATATTATCAGACGTCAAACCTTTTGGAACAAAAATGTTAACAAAATTCCTCTCAGGGACTGTATTATATTAAAACGGTTTCCTAGCCTAGAAGCCGCGCATTGACATCGAAGTTCAAGGTCGGAACTTCCATAGACTTTTTAAACACCGCAGGTCATACTTTAGGCACATGGTGAAGGCTAAACAAATACGTCGATGAAAGCCTGGTCAAAGAAAACGCTGCTCAGAATAAGTTTTGATAACGAAGGGAGGCTATCAAGTGTAATTAAACACAAAGGGAAAGCAATCCTACAATAATGCGAAGTTTAGTTCTCGGATTGTTGCGACAGTGAAGAACTGTGCAATCTCCTAGAGTTGTCGTTCCCTGCAGCCTCACAAGCTGGCAGAGTTATATTCTGCTTGTCAAGGGAGGTCACCGCGTAAAGTAAGAGGTGTTTCTCTTTTTGTATCCTGATTATTGTACATATGTACACTATAACTAATACCTGTTTCTAGCCATGCGAACAGAGGGTAAACTGTGAAACTTAAATAAGTCTGTCAGATTGAATCAAAATGATAGTCGTTGTGAAGTGTGTGATATTCGGATGGCAATTATTCGGACAACATATCTTTGGGGATAACACATGTTTCGAACTCAAGCCTGACAGACACTTATTTTATTTTATTTTATTATAGTGACAGGTTACACATTTCATACATATATACATTTCATTTTTAACAAACTATACATATACGCAGCCTAGTCTAGGCTTATCAGTAAGTTTTGTTATTAACATCGAAACATTTTTTTAATAAAAAGAACTTACATGCATGTATTACATTATACATACAACATGAACAACATGTAACATTAATTTTTAATTAGTAACACTCAAAGTGAGATCCAGTTATTACATACGATTTAGCAAGTCAAACCGTTTTTCAAACCCCGTCTAGTAGGTTTTCGACGGTTTAAGCGGTTTTCGACTGATTGACCTATTTAAACTAAAGCTTTATTTTAAAATACCATGACAATTTTAACCTGCTATGCAACCTTAATCGTTGCATTTGCTTAAATCTTCAAGCTTGTGTGCGTTTGATTACATCGGACTCAATGTCAGTTAGTGACATAAACATAAGTTGAGTTCAGGTCAAATCAGATATTTTACTTCCCATTTCTAACTTTTGGTAAAGTCAAGGTAAGTGTCAGCCCAGCCAGTATAGTTCAGTGGAACAACACCTGTATGTGGTAAAAGTGGTTCTGGGTTGATTGCCGTGGCAGGGAAGGAATAGGAATGTTGCAATCCATCAAGTCCTTTAGATTACATGTATATTTAAAGTTGTCATGTGAAGAGCAGTTAAGAACTGATTTGGTAAGCTGCACAAAGATAAGTTGAACTGAATCGTTAAATACTTGAATAGACAAAACTATAGCACAGGGTCCAAAGCTTTGATAGTTTATTATAGCATCCGATTGTGACATCTCTCAAGATTGTTTATGTTATAACCTTTACATTTGTGTTGAAAGTATATTAATATTATTTTCAAAGTTAATTCAACAATTTAGGAGATATTGAAATGGAAGAAGAACCAGATGTAAAGAAGTGGATGAATGCTGCATTCTCTCTGGCGGAAGCAGCTCTGACAAATAGAGAGGTACCTGTAGGCTGTCTAATTGTTTATAAGGACGCTGTGATAGCTACAGGTGGAAATGAGGTGAATGAAACTAAAAATGCTACACGTCATGCTGAAGTTGTGGCTATAGACAAAGTGTTAGAAAGTTGTAAGAAAGAGTCAAAGGACTCAACTGAAGTTTTTACCAATTCAACGCTTTATGTGACAGTCGAGCCTTGTATCATGTGTATGGCTGTGTTACGGACTGTTGGGATACAGAAGGTAGTCTACGGATGTAAGAATGAAAGATTTGGAGGCTGTGGTTCAGTTATGGATATCCACGAGGATGAGTTAGAATCACTGTACACTGTGAGCTTGTGTTGCGGTGGAGTGATGGAAGAAAAGGCTGTTGCAATATTGAAAGTGTTTTATAAAGGAGAAAATAGCAACTGTCCTGGATCAAAGAGAAAAGTGAAAGGAGAGAACTGAAGATGTAGGCTATTTTAAGATTGATTTCTTATCCATGGAGGCTACTGTGTAAAAATGTTTTAAATGTCTGAATTGAAGTTGCCTCCCTTATATATACTTTGATATTTTTGTACTTTATTTCTCAGGGTTTAAAAACCAGGATCTTTAGTTCACTTAAACAAGGACTTGGAAAATATAATATATCCAAGTCTTGATTTTAACCACGTCTTTTAAAGTTAAATGATTTTAAATTTAACATTGAAGATTGACTTTGAAAAATAAAAGATATGATATTTGTTCAACTTGCCTAGGTTGATGTAATATTCAGTGACTATTTCAAGACACATTTGTGTTATGAACAGACATCAGTAATAATTGTATTGTAACAATTTCTGGAACATTGCATACTGTTCTTCAAGGAGGAATTAAATACAGTGTTTCACAACAGATTTAAAATATTTTTGTTAAAAACAAACCTAAATGTATATTTTAGTTATCAATACAATGAGCTGGCATCACTGTGAATGAATAAGTACAGATGGTCCTGAAACTGAGAGGAGATGATATAGAGTGATGAATTGAACTGTTTATTCATATCGGTGTATATGTTAACAGTGAAATTATTGATCGGGTACATTGTTGAAAAGTGCAAATTTAAAAACTTAATGATGAACAAGTTTTCTGCTAACATGGGGAAAGTGCTTCAAGTGATATCAGGGGTACCCAATACTCAGTGCAGGTTTTTAGTGTCTGCAAGTTCATCAGGAAGGAAGCGGCTAGTGATCCTAGGAACAGGTTGGGGAAGTTACAGTGTGTTAAAGCAGATAGACAAGAAACAGTATGATGTGTTAGTGGTCAGTCCTAGAAACCACTTCCTCTTCACTCCACTGTTATGTAGTACAACTGTTGGCACCCTTGAGTTCAGGTATGTATGGAGTGTATGAGTTGATAAGAAATGATAATATTTTATTTTTTGGCCGGTTTACCTAACAAATAGAATTACTTTATTGTCCGCTGTCATGGAGTAAAGGATCCGTGATTTTCCTAGCTCACTATTGTTGTAAGTGTCATAGGGTGAACAAGTTATTAAATACTAAAGTTCACTCAATGACTTAAGGCTTTGGTGCCATCTGTAGGTCTACACTATAAAGTTGATTTGCGTACAATAAATGTTACGATTTATATCAATGACATCCTTCCAAAACTTTGTAGATCTAGATTTACAAACACTTTAATAGACTATCTTAGACATTTCTTGGAGGCAGTCCATGCGAAACCTTGTCTTTCGCAGGTTAATGACAGGCAAAACTTGTCTGCGACTGGTAGGATTTTTGGGTTTACCTGTCACAATGACAGGTAACTTTTGTCAAATTTTGCTCTATATTCAATGATGTGACAGGTAAAAA
>ENA-OREC01000963-OREC01000963.1-marine-metagenome-genome-assembly--contig:-NODE-963-length-13313-cov-13.629269_pt1 | contig 13313 bp, 6 predicted proteins | sample MGYA00248626_ERZ508543 | MGnify/ENA primary metagenome ERZ508543 (study PRJEB26211, sample SAMN05518279) | marine metagenome | isolation source: Puget Sound, Washington, USA | host: Bankia setacea... | reverse complement strand
TTTTTCCATTTCCCCCAATCTGTTTTTTTTATAAATCTGCAAGTTTCATATCAATTTTCGTAACATTTCTCATAATTGTTCTTGTGAGAGCCGAACACAATGTAACCACTGCAGTCTAACAAGGTGTAGCAACAGATCAACATGTTGTGCCTATTCAAGCTTTGTTCAGACTGCTGGTAAGGAGTGTGTAAGATCAGGATATGTACCACTTGTTGGATCTCTCTTATTTTACTACAGTAGCTGGCTTATTGACAAGAGCAATCTATTCATTATAAGTCTAGAGTTTCAAAAGGAAATAAAACTTCGAAATACAAGCTGAATTGCACGCATTTGGTTGAGTTTTTCCCCCAACTAGACTGGGCTTTATTTGTTGCTTTTTATTTCATAATCAATACTTTATATTTGGGTGCAGAACAGGACTGTATTTACAGGTAATGTTGAGCACTGCTAGAACTATAGAGGAAGTAATTTCAGTAATAACTAGACGAGCTGTATTTAGTACTACACATAAACATGGTGTTAACGGGTTGTTTCTGGATAATTGAATACAACCATACAGCTTGAAAACTACTGCCTCCTCGATAGCCTAGTGGAAGAGTGCTGGCACCGAGTGTGGGAGGTCCTAGGTTCAATCCCCAGTCAAGGACTGCGCCATTCCAAAGACGTTATAAAAATGGTACCATTAGTTCCCTTGTTTAGCACTGAACATTAAAAAGGGAAACAAACAAAAATTAAGATAGGAAAATAAATGTAATGGATAAAATCTGGGATAGAAAAAAATCCTTCGAAGTCGGAGGTCATTGCCATTGTGGCGGGGATGAAAAAACGAATGACCTAGCAGAACCGACAAAAGTCAAACGCTAAAAAAAGCTTGAAAACTGGACAACTATGATTTTGTTTTGGTGGGTTCAGGGAAATTATTTTAATGTAATAGCAGTAAGAACCGCCCCCCCCACCCCCCAAGTCTCCTGGATACCATAGCCAGTACTAAGGTTTGCCAGGTTATCCAATGAAATGTGAAAACAAAAGTAGCCACATTCTTTTTTCACCAGTTATATTCTCGTGGTAATGTAATCTTGGTTTAATAGAAACAAACATCTTTGAAATATATGAAAGTAGCAAACATGTTCATGGGTTCGCCCCCCCCCCCCCCCCCCCCTATATAACTGTAGGCTAAAAAAGAGGATTCCCTGTGCAGAATGTCAAAGCATGCAGTTTGGCACTTATATGCAGTTGTTTTCCCTTTTCTTGTTTTTGTGATAACATTTTCCCTAAGAGACCACAAGGGCCCGTTCCACAACTTATAAAAACATCCTGATATTAAGCCCTTGGAGAATGTTAAAGGTAGTTACCATTCGGCTGAGATCCATTTTCCTGTGCATGTTGTAGATGTGCTATAGTCAGGTAGGTGACCGCTGGGTGTTGTTTTACCTCTATACTAGCACACACTGTACTCTCTCCATGCAGGAAGAAGTTAAAGCAGAATGACAAGCTCGCACTGAAATAAACAAAGAGATACACCCGTTTTTTTCAACCCATTTATTTCAAGTCAATTTCAATATATACTAAGCACTAACTAGTAAAAGATTATTTGTATATTCTTTGACAGGTTCATATTCACAAAGTGACACTACTACCCTGAGCTTGGTCTCCAGCCAAACATAAACACCTAGCTTTTAAATACTGGCATCACCTGAACAGCTGAGTGAAGGACATTCCAATTTTATGGCACTACAATTGCATTTGTGACATCATTTTTCATGCAAAAGGTAAACAACCTTATGATCAGACAATGTGCTTCCATTATTATATAACATGCCCTGCACTGAGAGCCAAATTCCCATTGAGATTCAAAACAATCAATTAACTAATTGCATTGCCTCTCATTAGTTGTAATATATTATATATATAAACAAGTAAAAAAGTATTTAAAGCATCCAATTACTACGATACAGTCTCTAGTTGTGGCTGATATACACATCTGGATCATGATGACTCATCCTTTGTTTATAGGTGTAACAAGCCTCTAATTCTACATCCAAGAAACTTTCATACCGAGGGGTGAATGGGAAGTTGATCTATCGGCTTCTTTTATTTGATAGCACATAGAACACTTTCATTTTCAACCGTTAATATGTAATTCACCTCAGTTTTTAACATTGTAAATCTGGCATTCTTACATTAATAGTTGCCAGGGTTACGTACCTTTGTTCGGACATGAGATCTTGCGGCTGTACAAACCATCTGCCCAGCCGTATGAAGTTCTTTGACAGCAGGCATCTGTAATATTGCACACAGAGATGATAAGCATATGCATCATAAACAACTAGATGACTACAGACTACAAGGGAAACAGCAGAGAGAAACTTCATTGTTCTGCTGTATATATACACTACATACCATCAGACAGGCATTCAAGTGCTAAACATCAATAAAGTTGAGGCACAATTTTTTTTTTATATGGTTCTGTTATACTAGGAAGCACACAACACTAGTTTGAATATATTTTTAGAAAACTGTTGGGATTTTGAAGTTTTAATTCATAAATATTAACATTTGTTCAATAATAATTTGTAGACGTTTACCTTTCAATGAGATTGTGCAGAGCCTTGAAAAGAAGCACCCGACACTCATAGCACATGCTGTCCTTCTCCCAGGAGCCATATTCTTGTTCTGAAAGTACAGGTAACAAAACAGGTAATTACAGGTAACATAATTAAAGGTGTATATTATTATATTTGACAGGTGGTATTTCATCACTGTGAACTGTCAACAACCCCTTTTAAGGTAAAATGTTGAAGTTTTTTTATTAACTCAGCAAGCTGTATATGGCACTTACATGTTTCTCAACTCTTCATGTTTTAAATGCCATGAAACCCAAGCAATATCAGGTTTTCATGGTACATTTTTGTTCATACATTATTATTTTACTGAACCCAAACTACTACTATACAAGTGTATTTACTAAGCAAAATACATCTTTACTGTGTATATCAATCAAAGGAATTTTCCATATTTATGCATTTTTGTGTTGGCAGTTTCTCACGGAAATCTCTCCTTACGTATACAAAGCTAATATTTCTATATTTATGTATAAAACTTACATAAAACACACGCGCACACAAATAGACATTCAACTCTATTGCAACCTTCTATCTCTTTATAAACCTCTCTGTTAATGCACATACACAATGGTTTAATTATTGTTGAAAACAGAAGTAAACTATCTCTAATTGGTATATCATCTTCTAGATCATAAACATTCAATTCATGGACACCTTTTAGAGTTGTAAAACATGATGTTACTGTAAGTAAACCTGCATATAACTGTACATAAAAGAGCTGTCAACAATGTGTACATAAAAGAGCTGTTAACAATGTGTACATAAAAGAGCTGTTAACAATGTGTACACAAATGCATGTGTTCAAAAGGTGTAACAGTGTGTGTATGTGTAAAAGTTTATGCATTATTTTACAGCTGTTAAGAGAAAAAGCATTCCTTTCAAACGTTAAAACAGAAGAGTGATATGTAACCCAATAACTCTATGTAAATCAACAGAATAATACTGCTCATATTTCAAACAGAATAAACTGATCTTGACTGCATGATATGTCATACTGCTGGTGTAAAACATGTGATTGGTATACGGACACAGTGGTGGTGTAGTCAGTGCATTCGCCTTGTGTTCATTAATCATTTATGTGACAATTGCTTGTTAGCTGTTAAATCATTTGTCACTTTACCACAAGTCTTGGTCAAGGTTTAATGGACAACCCCCCAACCCCGATATTTTGAGCAGTTCTATGATGATATTATAGCAACCAGGTATATTTTAAACCAATAATCCAGTAGGAACATAAGTATTCTTAAACATACAATCTGTGCTCATTAGCTTCCACTAATAAATCAAACATTTCAGATGACGTTCTCTCCACACCAGAGGTGCTCTGTTATCAGCAGTCATTTTAGGGTGTGTTACTTGACATTAGAAATCACAACTTTCAAATAAAATGCAAATGATATCTCAAATCCAATCTACAGCTATAATGATACATAACCAACATATACTGTTTGAAAACCACAACATAATAGTGCTGAAGTGAACAACCAGTATGACATTTTGCATAATTTGTGTAGTTCTTGTTACATATCAGTAGCATTTAAGGTTGATAATTATACTCACTAAACAAAGACCACCCACTTAGTTCAACGTATACCTTTAACCACTATGTTTCTCCAAAGAGCAATATTGCCATCAGAACCTAATTGAAAGAATTGATACTACGTTAGATGAGACATACAATTATTGAAAGGTCTAGATGTGTTTCTTGTCAAGAGGTGATGTGTCATCTATTTCATGTGTAGGGGTAAATTCATTGAACAGTTACTCAACTCAAACCGTGGTTTCTTTTAGAAGACAATTACTACCCTACCAGACAGAAGAAATATCTTATCAAGTAGACACACACACTCAAAACATCTAGGAATCACAAACCATCACCCCTACAATTTAAAAATGCTACAGCTACAGAGTTATTCGCAAGATGTTGAAACTCAAACCAGTCTCTGAATAATTTTGAGATAAATTCTCCTCCCCCTGTGGAAAACCAATTAAAAGAGAGCCTTAGCTGTAACAAGGGGACAGCCATTTTGTTCTCTCTGTACCAAAAATGTGAAAATGAAACACTCGTAAATCACCACAACACACTCAACGCCAGACTACCGGGCCAAACTGAACTTCAAAAGTATCTCCGATTAGAGTGACATTAATGATTTCAAATACAAAGCAATTCATCATGCAGTAAGATCTACAAACTCGGGCTGTATAAACTCTCTTCCCCCATTTCTATCGTTCTCTCTCACTGGCTCTCTCTTTCCACACAGGTGTATTCAGTACATCAAAACCTTACTAGTTGACACTCAAAATTCAACTGAAAGATACAGCCTGGTTTATAATCTTTCACTTAAAACAGTTTCATTAATAAAATCTTTTCTCAAGACTCTTCTGCTTTTAAATATGAAATCTCTACCTATGACTGCATGTTTAATATGAGAATCAGTTTTGTTATATGACCCATCAGTCAAATTCATGCAATAGTGCTTTCAGACTTGTATTATGTTGTCCTATTTGAGCATTCCAACGGTGGCAATACTTCTCCTGTTACTTTCTAACACAATTCCTACTTTTTCTGTGACCTTTACATTTGTTTCATCTTGTTTGTAGGTATGGTAAAAACATTCAGACAACATTTTGCCATCTGACTTTTACCAAGAACTAATCGTTAGTTGGTTTACTGGTAATCAGGTCAGGAGGGAAGTAAGACAGCACTTGCATGACCACAGACGTGTATCTAGGACACACAAGCACATAAAATGAGAGTGAAAACATGTCACAAGAACTTAGCATGCAGAGAGAACTTTGACAGTAACTGTACCTTTACCTATCTATACTCAGTAGCAAGCAAACATTCTTTTTTGATGAACTATTCTCACTGCTACTGATCACAAGAGGTTGCTTATAACAGGTGAATAGTAGATTAGCACATTTCTTATGACCAACACAATAACTAGCGTGTGATCTAAACAAATACACTTATATCATATCAATTTCTAAGGTTGGAAACACCAATCTGATTAATTATGGATTTTCACCAAATAAAAGTACAAGAACCAATGCACCAGTGCAAGGCAGTTAATTACGGAAATACAGCTCACAATTCCCCCCTCACAAACCTAGTGAAAACCAGCCATATTTCTTAAACCAATTTACATATAATTACCATAAGATTAACTCATTACAGCTACTGTGTTTAAGTATTAATTAGAATCTTCAGAGGCTGAATATAAACCTATGTTTAGGCTTCACTAGGCTTAAAACTCATCCTGCCTGTGTTTAAAACTAGCAACAGTAAATGTCACGGAATGCCTATCGCTAACAAGTAACAGGCAATATATATAATCTACAGCAATCAACATTGTCAGCTTGGCGTGTACTCTATACATAAACAGTGGCATTTGAAACTACCGAGATTGAATTGCTCCTTGACCTGAGGTATGTACAATTTACAGTTGATGTTGTATCATGGATGCAGTTCATATAACAACATACACTGAGATCTGGCATTTGGTTACATCACAGGCACATGCACAGTTCTGACTTTTAAACTAACTCCATAAGAGCATAGGAACAAGCTATAAGCAGACAATTTCAAGAGTCCCACTTTTAGCACAAATCAGCCTTTGATCAGAAACTTCAATACTTGTAGATACAGCATAAACAGGATTATTTTAAAATAACAAGTTCACCATACACTGTACAATTGGCAATTAATGCTGCCAACTAGTAACTTAGACATACTCAGTGTCTGGTAAATGCATTAAGTGAATTTGAAACTCGCTCAAGTGCCGAAAAACCACAAAGCTGCATGATGTATTTGAAATGCATTCATAAACGTGTACCCTTGAAAAACTCAAAAGCCCAAAAAATCATGTCACACATGGTGTTCAAACATTTGCCCTTAAACAAAACATTCCATTCATTCATTGTCTGGTTGTGTGAATACTTCTGAGCGGTCAACCAAGGATTCACTCAGTTTCTATACATTGATTTTTTAACTCTCGTTTCACTGATTTTATCATTCAACGCGCAGTTTTGCAGATAAATGGTGATCTCCAATGTGATACTACAATTTCTTTCTTTAAGTTAAACTGAACATAGCTTTACTAGTTAACAGAGTAAGATTAAGTTTTATAAAGAGAGGCCTCTTGGATTTACTTACAACCAGGCTGAGATTGCAAGTTTATTGAATCAGGAGTTATATAAAGTAACCTTACACCATGACCGTAAGTGACCTTTAACTGTAATACAAGAAGTCAAGTTTAAGCATTCGAGTTAAGATTAATAGTTTAAGCAGAATGTTTTCCAATCTTTTGGTCAATATCTACAGCAAAGACATAATGAACAAATTTTGTATCTGTGTTATAAAACATTTGACAAGTAATCAGCCTTATTACCAAATAGTTAGCATCAAGTCAAACCATCTATAAGAAGACTAAAGTTGGATCATTGGGTACAAAATACGAACCAAATAAGTTCATAATGGTCGTGTCATACAGCATTCAGACATAACGGCTACAAATGAAAATATTCTCCCAATTAAACCCTTTTAATCAGTCAAAAGCAAAAACTGTTATCAAATGCTGGTGGACATTACAACAGCAGGCAAATGAACCCCCTAGTGTTATCCTGTTAAACAGCCGACACGCAAAAAAATCTGTAAACACTAAAACAGTCCACATTGCTCATTATCATCTATGTAAAGTCGTCAACAATCTTAAATCTACCTGGTGTCGGTATAGACAGGTGAGCAGCTCGGTATAAAGCAGTAAAGGGCTCACTACTGTATACACTAGAGTAAAGCCACCAGACCACTACCGTAAAGTGACTTATCAACCAAGGCATCTCGTGTAATATGACAACAGACATGCAATCAATTAACGGGGAAAGCCAAGCACAAAGTTTTATATTAGTGGATAGTGAAAAGTTCAGAAAGGCTTGTGTGTCTCAGTTCATTTTTGTGATTAAATTCAGGTTTTGAAAGGATGGAGGGTAATAGATGGCCAGCGTAAAGACACGTATACAGATCAGGTTAAAAATGAAGTGATTTTTTCTCCACCCTGTTGGACATTTTGGTGCATATTTTCTGTATATAGATATATATTTTTGTATCAGGAAATGCTTTTTTCTTTCTAGTATTTAAGCTCCTATCAGTATCAGAGAGAGAGAAAACACTAGGCAGAAATCACGTTGACATAATGTTAAATTCAACAGTCGTTCATTCTCTGGTCTTACAATCCATTACACGTTTCTCAAAAGTTTACAACTCCTCTTGACCTAGGTCACTACTGCCACTAAAAACTAATAGCAAACAGAATTATTTTCTAATAGGACCATATTTCATGGCTTTGCGCTAAACTGGTGTAACAATAGTTCAAAATATGGGACAGTTACACGGATGTCTCAATTGAAATTTTGCATTATTTGATTACAGGAGATGTAAACGGTATAAGCTTGTTGGCATACTACATAAACACAATTTGACAAATCCCAAACTATAATCCTACTTTTCCTAAATCCATTGCCACAAACTCTCAACCACAAATACCGTTTTATCATTCAACAAAAAATTATCAAGACATTTATGTGCTCAGCTATTTTCTACATTGTTACCCCTTATATATGATGGTGAGATGAACTGAACCTGTTTCCAAAATTTCCCCAAAAGTCTACGGTACACAGAACTGGGGGAAAGATTTTCAGCTAACATAGGGTGGGTATAGAGTTCTCTTCATAATGTTATAAATGCCAGAAGAGTTTAATGCATGCAAACTACCATTTACTTCACATTGGGAGAGAAAGGCTCCTACATGGGTGTACTACTGTATAACTTACATGTCAAGAAGTTTACGAGAATCAGTCATTGGTAGCAGGTACAGGAGTTTTTATTTAACATCGACAGGTGCAGTTCATTGCCGTACACTAGTAGAAACAGTGTACAGTATTTGCACGTATTTAATAGTTCAGTAACTTCAGGAAATTGCATTTTTTCACTCACCAAGTTCTACAAGTATTTATAGCTTATAATTCAACGTAAATCAAGGGGCGACTGTGAAAATGCTTTATCTGCTTCTTAATTCAATAACACTTAGAAGAGTTGCGCTTCAAACTCCCCGAAATGCTTCACATACCAGCTGATATTAAAAACACCAATTTCAAGGATGTTGCATAGCAGAAAAGAAACAATTTCCTGTACTTTACATTGTAGTAAATGACTCTCATCATAACATTACATCAATGTTTAAAGAATTAACACCTTGAAACAAAGTACATCATACTGTTACGTATAAAGCTATTCTATTTTGGTATTTGTCAACATTTGTAAACTTTATCCATGGATCCATTTAGAATGCGGGTATTGCTAATTTACTGTTTTGAGAATTCTCTCGTAATCACTCAAATATAGAGATTTTTTTATTTTGAGAATGACCAAACATTCTAAAATTGGATCAAATTGAAGAGTTCAAGACAAATTCTCCTGTTGTTTTTGAATATGGGATGTAACTCTTTAAGGCCTCTTGCAAAAGTAAGTATACACATTCAGTGAAGACTCTTGTACTCCTTGTTGGACCTCTGAGGAGATTTGGTAGGTTGTTATAGAAAAAAGGTCAATGTCTCCATAGTTTACAAACCATGATTACTGTAGGCAACATGCTGCTGCTGAACCTTTCATGAGTGAAAGTGAATTAACTATACATCACAATAAGAAACCAGTTGGACCAGTTTTGCACCGAGCATTCATACACCTGTTTTATCAATGTATCTCAAAACATTAATGACTGAATGGGTTTATAAAATGCACATAATGATGAAATAATTAAGCGATATAGTTTACACTGGGATGTAAAAATAGATAAAGAAAATGTCTTAAGTCTAGACAAGCTTTGCAAACCGGAGAAGGTTCTAACACAGACACCATTCTTCACTGGAAAGTGGACGCTCATGGCAATAGATATACTACAGAACGTGCTATTTACTGGGTTTTACCCATTTCAGGGCAGCATAAACTATTTCCCCTAGAACCTCCATCAGCCTCTAAACCCAGCAATACTCTACAGAGCAGGGGTAACCAATAATAGGTCATGAACAACACTGAGACAGGCAGGCAGAGCATATGGTTCAAGTTTACCGCAGTAAGATAAATTACCATCTACAAACTATACACATATAACACTAGTTGAAAACACATTAATTTTGCCTCAAACTACTTGTTAACTCTTTCTCACACTGGAGTTCTTTTCTTAAGACAAATTCAGATGCTTTTTTCTCCCTCATATAATAAGGCACATTAAAAACATACAGGAAAACACAAAGCAAAATTCTACCGATGAACGTAGCAATTATTTTATTTGAGGATGTGATATCACAACTGTCATTCTATCTGAACGGAGTCTGTGAACAGGTAAACAACAATGTTACAATGTTGCAGAGAATCTGGAACTTTTTCATGTTGCTCCAAAGTTGAATAGCCTTAACATTGAATGAATAATAATTGCCAACAACACAAGTAAATAGGTATAACGGTATGACTCTGACAGAAACTCACATCACTGCTAAGATGATAGGCATTTATCAATTTTCATAAACAAATATCCTAAAACAAAAGAGAGTGGTTGCGAAAATTTAATTAATTTCATTTGCTTTGAGAAAACAACCCAACAATGCACTGTTTTTATCCATTCACAAATTGAGAAGCAATCAACTTACACTATCAAACCAACACAATATTATGTAAATATAACTTTTCAAAAGATTGTGGGAGGTGTGTATTTGTTGAAGAGGTGACAGGGGAGAGAAATCCTGTATCTTGCCAAAATTGATGGTGGATTGCCTGATCGACTAATCTGTCATGTAACGAGACCACTCTATCTAAACAGAGATTTACTGTCATTTCCATTGACAAGTTGATGCTCTGAATAATCGGAGGGGTCAATGCACAACTGTTCTATTTGCTTCTATATTCAATAGCACTTAGAACTCTTTTAGCTTTAACCCCCTTGATATGTAACACAGCCTGTCTATCTATTTCTCTCTGGAGCTTCACGAGAAGTGTCCAATTAACAAAATTACTTAGAACTGAGTGCTTACTTTATCCAAACATAAACAACACTGTCTGGAATTATTCATATGTATTCCAATAATCCTGCTACTTTTAACACTCATAGTTTCTATAGTAACAGTTTTGATAACAGGAAACATGATATGTACAGAAACATCACTGTATTTTCGTCATTCTGTAAGATCAATGAAGTCAATGATAGAGACCATGATACTAATATTTGTACAGGACATGCAATCTTAAAATACTTCTGGTTTAAACCCATCTTACATGATTTATATTATCAAACATTTATACACGTGTTGCAGATCAATATATGTTGAGATTTATATAGCCAGTAGATTGAGAAAATGTGACTTTAAATGAGGGACTTTACATGATAAATGACATGAAGAATGGCAAGCGCTTTGTCCCTTTTACTACCTAGCGTACCTTTACTGACAGACGTTAACACCAATAACCAAAGTTTCGTTCGTTTCCCGATATTGATCTTCGTTTGATCTATTTTCATAACTCGCAACAAAATCACGAATAAATATATCATAAACTGATCTATCTGAAAAACTTTAATTGCCGTTTCAATGTACATTATCAATTCTGTGTATAGACAACGGAGGTAATAGCTATAAAACTTCAGTAAACAAGAACGCAGGGCTAACCAATGCTCTAGCACTTTGATGTTTTAATTGGTAAACAATCAAAGTACTTAATTAGCATGCAGTTCATTGAAAAGACTAGGAAATAGAAGCAATACAGGGGGTCGTAACCTGTGTTAGCCCACATGAACCGCTAGCTTAGATCTCTGAATTATTTGTGCACATAGTTGTTGTCCTTTGCAGATCTTTTCAAAGGCGATCTTAATGATGTGCAAGTCTTATTTTTCTGGAAACATCGAGAAACATACACATCATGTCACTAAGACATTCTTTCACCATGCCTTGAACTAAAATACTGCAATGACTAATGGAAATACAGATACAAAAAAATACCAGTTCTTTAGATCTTGACCTCAGATAAAGGACATTTTATTTCAATAATTGTGATTTTATGATTTCTTACAGTCCAATAAGACAGCAGTGCTTATGTACTTAAAACTTTTGAGTCATCAGCTAATGTGCAAGCTTTGAAGACAAAGTTTAAGCATGCTAAGGTTGTAAGCTTTCAGTGTCATCCTTCTAGCGCTACTTATATCTGCAGCATGTATTGCACAACACTAATTAAGATCTAACGCTATAAAATCTTGTATGTTTACAGTTATGCATTATACAGTCAAGACTCAACTGGTCAAACCTGAAACACAATATTATGATCTTGCACCATGTCACATCACATTTGCTCAAGAATTCACAACAATGGCACCACAATCACATCTGCAGACTGTTGTTTTTTTCAAACTAGTTTTTACTGGATTATTCTACAAACAAAATTAATCGGACATTTTAACTTTCTTGGTGCAATCTTTCAAATAATGAAAGCACGTTCTGGTAAAAACTTGAATGCTGATTCTTAGATCTGAGGCTGTTTAAGTAAATGAGTGATCTGAATTGATACTACAAAATAGTGTAAATGAATTCCAGGCGTTCAATTAACTACCCACTGATTTTGACAATGAGCATATCAACATCAATACATATACTTAAGACTGAAACAAACTTAACTAATTCAAAGCAAAAAAAAGAGTTCTAACTGCTTCTTTATTCAGTAGCACTAAAAACCCGTTCGCTGTCACCCCTGGAATTGCACCCCGTCAAATACAACCCTTACAGAGAACGGAGGAAACAAAATGTAAACACACGATAATGCACCCTGTTACATACAACCGTAAACAGAAAACAAACTGTAAACTAGTTAATCCAAAAGACAGTGTGGATCAGTCTACGGGGAATATCAGATAATAAAGGCTATGTATCAATCAAGAACCTTGCTCTCTGGATTCTCTAGCATCCTAGCCAGAGCTTATTGATCCAGTACACAAGACCGCTACTAAAATTTCGCTCCATTGAAAAGAGGAAAAATACAGTGTTTCGATTATTAGCACACATACTGTCCAAGTGAAAGGAGATGTCAGCAATTCTATTAAAACAGATACCATGAATTCTGTTTCTCATGTGGTTTTCTCCCATGATATCAATTCTAGTAAAGAGGCTACCTGATAGTTCTAGCATTTGAAGGTGTCAAAATTAAGCTGCATGGATATTGCTGTAGTGGATTATTGCTATCTCCTACATGTTTAAAGGCCTATAACTACAGATATGTTGAAGCAAAAGCTATTTGTGTTGCAACAGCTGATGCAAACTAATTACCACCTGATAGAAACTGGAATAGTGTGACATAAAACATAAAATGTCAAGTTCAATGATTGACAGGTCAGTTAATGGATTACAGAATAATAGGGAAGAACACATTCCCTATACTCAATTTCCTTCCAGGTGTTTTTTTTGGAGGAGAGAGGGTTCTATTTGCTTCTTTATAAAATATCAGTTAGACACATTTTGCACCCACCCCTTGATTTATAGTATAAAATAAAACAACATGTAATGACTTAAAACAAAAGAACCAACACTTTATTTCCTTCTTAATCTTAGTTGGTTAGGTGGGGGTGGGTGGGGGTCAACAAGTTCTTCTTAAAATAGCAT
>ENA-OREC01000962-OREC01000962.1-marine-metagenome-genome-assembly--contig:-NODE-962-length-13316-cov-13.671123_pt1 | contig 13316 bp, 2 predicted proteins | sample MGYA00248626_ERZ508543 | MGnify/ENA primary metagenome ERZ508543 (study PRJEB26211, sample SAMN05518279) | marine metagenome | isolation source: Puget Sound, Washington, USA | host: Bankia setacea... | reverse complement strand
TTTTGTGTAATGCTTTCATAGTTCTGATTTCATGTGAGTTTTGTGTAATGCTTTCATAGTTCTGATTTCATGTGAGTTTTGTGTAATGCTTTCATAGTTCTGAGTTTTATGTAACTCTGTATCTCTACAAAAAAGTACTACACAGAACACATAGATGAGGCTAGATTATAACAACTGGAGATTTAATTTGGACAAAATGTTTCATACACACCTCAACTCTCTGGACTTAAAAACTGGCACCTATATCTAGCAGACACAAAATTGAATAGGTTACATTTTATCATAAAATCATTCTCAATTAACTTATTACTACAACTGTATTAATACTATTGTAAGTTACTCAGATGTAGAAAAACACTGAAATGGAGCCTTGAGGTAAGTTTGATAAGCGTTGTGTTGTTATCATTGCTACTAAGATAATTTTGCATTGGTTTGAAAATGACCATGCTTGAAATATGTGTGACATTCAACAAGAAAGGTAGACATAAAAACTCCATCAGAATGCATTACTTCACAAAGTGAATAAAATACTGGAACCGGAGAAATGATGACATGTCACTATTTGCAACATGCCACAAAATGTACCAAATTCTCACAGGAATCAAGTTGTCACCCATTTCCCATCCTTCCAGAAAAGTGAACAAAATACAAACACCAAAATAACATATAACACCTTCAAACAAACAAACATTTTTTTCCGTCTAAATAGAGAAACACCATATCTCTAAACAAGCTGTATGGCACACCTGATCAAAAGCCCCAATCTCCACAGACAACCCAGCCAATTAAAACCATATCAATCTTCATTAGGAATCTCTCGGGCCTAAAAACCAAAATAAAGCCACTCAACATTCAATGCATATCACCGTTCTATATTAAATTTTGTACTGTCTGATGTAGGGATAAACGTTTTGAGCCAGAATAAAAGTATCGGGCATCTCATTTTCCAGCTTATCAACTTACAATATAAGACAGGGATTGAAATACACCAACGGCTGCAATTACTGCATGTCCATTCAGAATCAAAATCCGTGGTCTAAGAACAATTTAACACCCTATAGTCAACCTATGTCAGAATTAAAATACAGGTTTTCAAACTTTCAAACTTCTAAAACATTTTTCAGATACAATTCAGAACTATAATTTAAAAAATTGAATCGAAATTCCGCTTTTCCACTTATAATTATACTTTAATCTAAAACCAAAATGAAAATTTGAAAATTTGAAAATGTAAATTTATTACATGTACTATACAGTCTAGAATGCTGCTCCAGATGTTCATATTTTCAAACCACAAACAAAGTAGGAAAGAGGAATACTTGATTATAATCTAAATACTCTGGGCATACATTCAATTTGAACTGTCAAGTAATCTGAAGTGATCTTATTTGCCAGATTTATCCTAAATAAGGTTACAATAATATCCATCTCCAGACCATTTAAGACATTTAAAAGATGAATAGCCTTTAACAAATGATATTGAAAATTCAAACGCTACAATCTAATAGGATACACTTGGCAAACAAATCTCTCGCTGAATTCCACAAACCAAATTTCAAGCCTTATGAATTGCTCAATTATAAAAAGAGAGTTTTGATGCACAGGTATTTCAATATAAAACTTGTACATTTGCAATCAGGTGTCAACAGTTCTCAATATTAAAATCTGATATTTGATACCCAGGATTTAATTTTGTGATGACATGTGAAAGCCGGGGACAATGTGTAGAAATGTGTCAGCCATTTGTCTCCCAGCATGCAACATGTCAACTGTCCTTTGATCATTCCACTGCATGAATTCCTTGGACAATCAACACAGAATGATATATCTTAAGACTCTTTATCAAGAATGGAAATATCTAACAAATTTGTATCAAACTGCAGTGATTCTACTTCAAACAGAAAAGAATGTATTCATTGCATGATTCAATAAGCTGAATGCATACATACTCTTAACAGCTTAGAAACAAATCTTGACTTTCATTTCTAAAACATAACTTTCTATGAATATTATATCTAGCTGTAGTCGTGTCAATTTTACTTATATTTTGTTTGTTAATATATAGGCCGGTATCAACACATACAATGTAGCCAAAAGGTCTACCATTCACCCAAAAGTTGTCAATTATCTACCCACAAGATAATACCACTTTCCAATATTTTACCCAGACAATGGCTTATCAATGTTCAATCACCCAATAGTGAATTAATGCCAAACTATTCTATCTACAGAGTAATCAGCATCTACTTACACCGTAATTGCATCAAGAGCACCATCTAGACACAGAATCAATATTTTATAAGCAGACCTTATAACCTGGAAACCAGCTGCCACCTAATGTGTATTTAATGCAAGAATAGAAACTCATTTACCTCATAATGAATTTTTTTCAGTCACCTAAAAAAGTAAAACATTGGTGACAAGACTATACCACTATTTAATGTAAAGCTGTTGAATGTAGAATATTGACGCACTTTATATGTCCACCCTTTTCAACTGTGTGCAAAAATGTTGTAACTAAATGTTAAAAATAGACACTGTGACCTACGACAGTGTTGTGACCTTGTCCCTTTATTTATTGTTGTAGTGACCATGACTTACAAACTGTGGCATAACATAAACACTCGATCAACAATCAACACAAAAAGTCTCTTGCTTTAACTGCCAGACCAGTTGGTAACATTGCATGCCAAATATCCCTTTAAAACAAACAAATTACATTAACTATTCTTACTGCTAGAAACTTATGGGATGAGTATGAAATAGTGGGGCATTTAACACTTAAAGGACAGTTATTCCAGGGCTTATTGCAGAGTGTTAGAGGGGTTATTTCACTTTGTGCCCTTTAAAACCCTCAAGGGACAGTAAAATAAGGGCTTTAATGTTGTGCTTCTCCCACTACCATCTATTTATAAACAATTCTTGATAGTTTTGCTCCTATTCAACTGATCACTCAAGCAGATGGCGTTAAATGTCAACAAGAATTTCTGTACAGGATTTCAATGTTCGGAAAAAAACATGTATTGAATGTCAAGATGTGGTCTTCTGTGTTCTGTTGCAACACTTGACCAATGCTAGACAGATGGTTGGTAACTCTAATCCATGGAATCATTGGGTTAATTCTATAGAATGGCAAATTTAATCTCAGAGTTTCAGGAATAGTGTTTTACTGATAATTCGATATTTCTGGTTGGTTTAATTAATTATTTAATCTTCTATAACCTTTATTGTTACTGACTTGCAATGAGCATGCATCAGACTTAACTCAACTTGTAGTTACTAAGCTCTCAGTTTTCATTTATAGCTGGGGGGTTTTCCCAGCATTTTGTTTCAAAAAGGGAGAGTGAATTTTAACTTTTGTGAAGTGTCTTTCAAAATATAGAGATATATGCAAAATATACAGTTGAGCAAGAAAACAAATGTATCTTTGTGTCCTTAATACCAGCATGTACTGATCATTGGCCTTCTGTACTTCTAGTACCCTACATAACGAAGCAGTGTAGTAGTAAACCTGGCTAGCTGACAATTTTTTAACACATTCTGTAACAAAACATAAAACACCTATTGACAACTTACTTACTTACAGCAATTTGTATCTCTTAAATCTTTTGACAGATTTCACTTTAAAAATTGACAATGCAGTTACTTTTGAGTTCTCTTTTCATGCCAAATAATTATTTCTTTTCTCTTTAACCTGGACTCATAAAAATGCCACTATTGAACTTTCTTCACCCTATTTCTAGTAGCTTTTCTCTTCCCATCTTTGCTTTTCCTTCGTTTCTGTTTCTTCCCTCTTCATCGTTTCTCCGTCTGTTAAAAAGGTTTGATAGACGTAACAACAGTATAAAAAATGCACAAATGTAAAAGTCATCATCATCAACACCACTCTTGCAGATGGAACAATTTATTATCTTTTCCTATGAGGCATACATCATCATCATTTCTAGGGCGATTTTCTCGCTACTAAGTATCCCGCGGAACTCGCCATGGGACGTAGGTATCCGCTGAAAGGCCACAAAACGATTTAGCCACATGCTGTATGTGTTTTTCTCAGAGTTTGATTTACCCAAGATAAAAGAAATACCCCTATGTCTTCATTTATTTTGAATAATTATTACTCCATACATGTAGCAGCAAAGGCCATTAGAAGTTCAATGGGAGCTACAGACACAGTCAGCTGCTGGGGAATGGGTTTTCAAGGTTGTTTAAAACAGATTAACCAATCATTGCATGACTGCACTTAACCTATTGGAGCTCAAACCATGCCATATATCTGACATTTTACTTCAACTTCACTGCAGTGGTCAATGATTTATGATTGCAGACTTTGAACATAAATCATCAACTAAGAACTAATGCCATTAACTATGCAGTTTTCAACCCTTATTGTTTTCTATTATATGTGTTGGCTTATGGCCGAACATGCAAAAAACACTTTACTCCTCATATCTCATAAAACTGCACTGTATGCTAGACAAACAAGGTCCATTGTGAAGCACTTTGCGAATATTACCGAGAAATCTGGCTTAAAGAATGTATCTATGGTGTAAAAGTATAAATATAGCATATAAGAAGTACAAACAACTGATTATTGTGGAAGTAATCTAACAAATTAGTCCATTATCAAGTACGTATGAAACTAACAACCAACATTATATTAGACATTAGCTTGTAATACAATAGAATCAAAGTTGCTTAAACACAACATCAGAGAAAATAGAAGAGCACCAGTACTGTATAGGGGGCTTCATCCTGCTGTCCAGCCCACGCCCATTGTACCCAACTTAATGAATTTGAAACTAACAATTAATTCATAATAAACAATTAAACAAAGACTTCAAAACATCGGGTAGCCCCTTTTATAAACTCTTATAGATATTATGTAAGCCAAATGCGGTTGATTTTTCTGAAATTTTGCATACAGTAAAATTTCGCCAAGTGGATGAAAACTAATAGTGCCTAATCTGTTACATGAATCACAAACTCTTAATTCTATTAGATGACTGGGCAAATATAGACACAACATTTTATGATCGCACTGCTACTTGATGAATAGGCCAGATATGTAACTCTCGTGAAAAAATAGTTCCCTTCGATTTTTCCAATCTGCACAATTTATCTTGCCCATTATTTTCCCTGTTAAGTTTTTTCAAGCCCCTTTTATTAATAATACTCACTACTAAATAAAAATCAATGTAACTGCATGAAGGAAAGCTAAATGTGTTGTAAGTGCTATTGAATTATGTAACAGATTAAGACACTTTCGCACTCACTCCATAGAAATTTACTCTAGCTATCGTAGTTTGTGTTCAAGTAATTAAAATCTTTGGTTTCAACAAATTATCAAAAATTAAAATCAGGCAGTAAAATAGCAGACATCTATTTGTAGTTTGTATGTTTAAGATTACTGTAATATATGCAAGTTTATGATAAGGTCAGAGTCTGAGAAGGTAACAATGCTTAAAAATTAGATACATATTTAGTGATTATGTACATAATAATTCCAAAAACAATCACATCCCTGGATTCTTGAGTAAATTCTTGATTGCAAAACGAAAATGGTCTTTTAAATCTTCAGCAATGAAATTAGGCAAGTTGTTTTTCTTTCTAGCCCTTATTATCTTATAACTTGCTCATGAGTACACTTACTTTTACTTACTTTCACTTACTTTCACTTACATTCACCAGAAGAACCTTCATCGTTCTATTCTCAGTACATGTACTTGTATAATGAATGAGTTTTGATGACACGGCTGAGTCTTAAATCATAACCCTCAGTACTTTATTTTGGGGAATATTTGGAGATAAAAAACCCATCTCCCCAACCAAAAAATACAGGCAAAAATTATGGACAGAGAAAAAAAACTGTAATTTGCTAGAAGGATTTGCATGTACCAGACAACTCTCTGATTTCCCTATCATCAAAAGACACATCAAACAAACAATGATTTGCATGCTGTCATATTTGTTTTACTACAGAGACCAATTCCTACAGTTTTGTATTGGTCCTAGGGGAAACGTTGCAGGAACCCTCAGACCATGTAAAGCTAAATAAATCATAGTTTCAGTATCTAACCAATACATCTCAAGAAAGTGATGATTTTGTTTTCAAACACTCAAAATTATATGTGCCACAGAGCATTAAATGGTTCATGGTTCTATCCTCATATTTGACCAAAAACGTTTGATTAAATCTAAAGCTCTTATACACTGTGGGAAATGTTCAAACACTGACACAGTACTGGCTGTAGTTATTAGGTAACAGAGTTATGTTTATTAGAAGCTATTAGTAATTCTTAAATTCTTTGAAAATCAACTTTTAAATGTTAACCTACCTTATCAAATACGGTAGCAGACTTTTTCAGACTTGGCCTTACAGCAATATGAATGACTCACCCATATGGAGAACTAGTCTAGTGGAACAACTCTGCTAGAAAGCTATTGATTTCAAAAACTAACAACTGCAAAAAAAAAACAATACAACATCACTTAATGCTCTTTAATAGTCCTTTGTAGCAGTGGATCGGGGTATTGAATCCATGGTGCAGTATTAGACAAAGAACGAAATCAACAATGAAATGGAAATCTTGTTAGTTAAATGAATTTGATTAATGAAAGAATGCCGCACTGAAGTATGATGTATTGTTACTACAATATTTGGTATTAACTTTGACACACTCAACAATAAAACCTGTTTAAATTTAGATGGTAAAACATGGCACAAAACTGCAAAGGAACCTCAAATGTACACGTTAAAGGTAAAGTTGAAACTCACAAATGTAGATGGAAGTTAAAGTACAAAATAGCTCAATAAATAACCACCACAGTTTGAAGATGTCTTGTCATATTTCACAACTCCTAAACTGGTGGACAATAAAAACCTAGGTTGTGATTATAATGCAAACTAGTAGATCATCCAAAATGTCAATCTTTACAACTACGTGCATTCAACCTTTTAACAACAGCCACCATTCAACAATAAACCAATCAAAATCACATATAAATCAGAGCACAGGTTCCCGATAAATAACCAAAGCTCACATGTTCAAAGATTTGATAGAGTATAAATCTGTCAGCTGATAATATAAAAAATCTCTGTATAATTTGATAGAAAGCATATTTATTAGAATCTTATATCAATTAACTATTCTACTGGTGATCCCAAATGTGGTATGTGTAATTGCATGCATCCAGCTAAATCCACTTAAAATCAAAGTCTGCTTTTAATTCTTGACATTGTAGTAATTTATAATTTCCAGATTAAGTTGCCCATGAAACTTTAACTGGGATACATGTCAAAGCAGTTTTTATTAAAAATTTTGTTGCTGCCTTTTTGTTGGGTTTTCGTTTCTTTCAATGAAAGTAAAAGTGTATTTGTATTTGAGTCAACATAAAAACTGCATACTAATTTTATAGCGATGATAGTAACTCTGTTCGAGAGAAAAAATAAATATCGTACCTACACATGGGAAATGTTAAAAGTGTTGTATACTTTTTGGTACTTGCTGGATAATTTGATTTAAAGTTTTATAGATGACTAATAACATTCCTCAGTTTAAACCCAAGTTAGTATATGCATACTCAAATATTATTTGTTCCTAACTGGATTTTTTTGTGGCGCTAAAAGTATAAATATTTGCCTCAGTAGAGTTTAACTTTGTAATGGCAGAATGTTAATTGCTTCATTATTTTATTTATTTACGTTTTTTTACCCCTAAATTATAGCTTGTATTTCATTAACTTATACCTAGAGTTTCTAAATGGTAATACAGTGAAGCTATCTCATTCAAAATTCTCCAACCGAAACTGGAGAGCAAAAAATACATCAGAAAAACAAATCTCTAGTAGCCCACCTTATTCCCTAAAATTAAACAATGTTGTTCTCTTTGACACCATTTTAACCCAATGTCTGCCCAGTACATCCACACCAACATTCCAAAGTTTCTATCTCATTAGGAAGATTTTTTTCTGTCATACATATTCATAACACTCAGTTTTAGACGAATTCATATAGCATCCAAACACTACAGGAAAATAACTTACTTTATAAATTTGTATTACAACAACATTCTATGTGTAAATGTTTTGGCAACTAGACTTTCAGAAGTATCTATTCAAATTTCGTTTGACACTCTTACTGAGGGAGTATGTCAAGGTAATTATGTAAACATTGAAATTAATGTGTCAATACGATTTGTCAACATTTGCTTATTTGTTATACAGCAAGACTTTTCATGATGTAAATTTATATTTCTGGTGTCATTAATTTTATACTTGAATACTTAAATATAATCAATTTTTAATTCTAGGCAGCACAATTGTATAGATTTACTGCTGACAGTATTTGGCTATAGTAAAGCAACACAAACACAATCTCCGCTTACATTAATTCAGAGAGAATGCAGCTACAGTATGGAAGAGAAAACTTCGGTCATCAATAAATCCCCAAGTATCCCCCAACATCTTGATACATTGTTTGGAAATTAATTCTTCATAAGACCGCAGGCCAGCTGGAGTGGCCAATTATCAGTGAATCGTGATGGCCCTTGAGATGGCCCCTTTTTACTACCCCCACACACCTCCCCTGTCTGGTCAATAATGATTTCTCCTCTCCCCTTGATTCCCCTGAAGACTGCACTCCATGGCTCAAATTTATGATTCATAACTTTGACCAAGCATTTGACATGTCATTCCATTCCCCAATTAGAAAGACAGCTGTACTCAAGGTTTCCCTGTAATCTATAACAAATATCAGCAAGAAGAATGCTAATTTGATTCTCTCCTAACACTAAATCATACAGTGAGATCAACCAAGCTCAAGTAGTCCAAATAAAGAATTCAAAGAAAAACATCCGTCCTGACCAGCTTCAATTAGGATACCATGAAGTATACAAAATGGTAATCATAAATACGTACTCTTGCTACAAATTATACCCTTTATGTGTGCAGTTACATAAAACCCTGAGCAAGCTACCGAGCCAGCTACCAATTTTTACAATTATAACATTACTGTCCTTGAGTTTAATGACATTTCACAAATTCTTCTTATCCATCATTGTGCTACTCCTTTTTTCAGTTAACATTTCCACAACAAATAAAAGAACTCTCATACAAATGTCCTTGAACAAATCTGTATAAAAATACTAGCGTCATAATTAAGCCTTATTTAATTGCTATTCATGTTTCAAGATTCAGAAAGGTTTATAGTATAATAACACAATTTTCTCATGAATGATATATATTATGTGGCGTGACATTGTTTCTGGAAGAGATTCATTTCATAGTTAACTGTCACCCTAAATAGTCACATCTGTGCAAATCACATAATTAACACAATCCTTATTATCAGTCAGTCGCGGAAAATTGTTTCTTGGAGTGTCAACAAAGAATTGCCATTGGTCGGAGCATTTCATATCAACCTCACCCTATTGCTGCATGCTTTCACCTTTTAATATTTCAAGTGCGTATTTTGGCGTATCTCATTTTCTGCACGTAAAGGATTCGTCTTAAGAAAGAGACACAATAAAGATCGCGTTATAACAGAAAGTGTCACCTCCAGAGGTAACAGAAGGTTGGAGAATATTGCAACAACAGATCTAGTCTTCCACATCGGTGAGCACTTGAGCAGATGGTGGCAGAGTTAACGGTTAAAATGATCAAGTGTCAAGACTTTACCATAGCACATAAATGAAAAACACCCAGTAAAGAAAGCTAATGTCAGGTAACCCCTTAATTGTTGTATTATTCTGCTACATTCTAACAGAATAGTGAGTACCTTTTCTTCGTTATTTCCTTTCTTTATATTCCAAACCATTGAAAAAATAATAATCCATAAACCTCAGAATTCCATAAGCGTTCAAATAACAAGAAACAATTAAATGTTGTCCAATTCATATACAGATAATACCGGCACCTCTAAAAAGTTTAAATTGGAGGTTTGTTATAGATATAGTCTCCCTTAAAAGTCCAACTCCTATATGGATTTATTTTATTTCAAAGATTCTATCTCTCAAACCTCAAGTTTCTTAATGGGCAACCAATTAAGACTCTAATAGCCATGAAAACCTTTAATGGAACTCTTCAAGCCCCTACAGAAGCCCTTGTTTCAAAAGCCCTGTAGGATATTGCAGACATCAACACATAACTATCTTATAACTACACTCATTGGTTACTACATCAATTTTGTCCTTCAACGGTCAGTATGGTCAAGTGCTAATTTATAATCACTCCTACCAAACATTTAGGGGTCATTAGGGAATACAAGGGGCCCTCAAGAAATCTCAAAGGGCCATTTTCAATTTTGATTTAGGCCTAAGTATCTGCAAAACGACAATAATTTAAAACCACTTCTCACCTCAGCAAATAATTTATAAACTTAGATTTCTCCTTTATGCTTTTCATCTTTGATCGTATTGATGCTCTTCCATCTAATATCATATTGAATCCGTTTTTGCTAACTGTGGGTGACTTTCAAATTTAACAAGTCTTTACTGTACTTTTGTACTGATCAGTTGTGCATGTAATAGGTACAGTATGACAGATAGATTTGCAACTCTTAACATGACTGTATGGTATCAGTTATTACATTGGTATAATGAGATTGAAATTCTGTTTCATTTATTCTAGATATTTCAACTACAGACACAGTAGATTAAATACCTGTTCTCATTGAATGTTTGATTGTCATAATTTAAGATTGCGAGTGTTCTGAGGAGAGATTTAGCATAACTGAGTACACGGTACAAAGGAGAGACTGTGTCTCAAAATTAATCTCTGCAGGACATACTTCAATGCAGAAACTATTTAAAATTATTCACTTTTGACACAGTGAGAAGTGAAAAGAATCTTAAAGGAAAGACAAAAACGACTTTATATCATAAAATATTTCTGAAGAGACCACTTGTTTAATGGTACGCATGTTTGTCATGTAAATGAAATGTTACAACATCAGCATGATCGTGACCCTTTCATTTAAGTGTGCTGCTGTTTTCTATCGAATCTAAATGCTTACTTCATGCTGATTAGTACTGGTTGGTTCCAGGGTACTGACTGAGTTCAATTCTACTCATAATCATGTGCAGAATGTGAAATATGCTGTAATGAGTAACAAAACTTTGATTTATCTCAATTTCAATCTCAAAATTTCACTATGATAACTTTAAATTTGACTTTTATTTAATGATGTCTTTTAATTCCATCACATCATCCTCTTCGACCCTTTCCATCCCCTAAATGCGCCTTAAAGACAAAAATGGCGTAAGAACTCCAAAATGTCCATGGATTCCATTACTCAAAGTCAAATTATTATCTATATGTTTGTGAAACATTCCACTTACATCATTATCTGTGTAGTGTATACACTCCATCATTTGATAATAGTAATAGTTATGGTATGATCCCCTGTTACATCATCATTAGTATATTTTACCCCTTTTTTAAACATTTAAAGAGATAGTATTGACTGCAAAAACTTGACGTGTTACACCAACACTGAGATAGGCCCAGATCATGCTTTTAAGGAGTCTATTAATTATACATTAAAGCCAAGTTTGTTTGTGTTTTACTTTTCATGCGTTTACATTAGTGTTGATATTCAAATCCATATATGGGTGTTGTTTCATCAAAAAAATGTTCTGTATCCTATTTATTTTAATTTTATTATAAAGGATCAAGATTGTCTCCCTTGTTTCACAGTCAGCAATATAATAACTTCCCCTGAATGTAAGAAAGCCATTTATTTATCTCTAATAAAATACCTTCAGCCATAAACCATTTTCTTATCATTTCTTATCATCGGTGCTTTCAAGAAAATCAGCTCCCGGTGCATGAAAACATTTCCTCTAGCCTCGGAACATGGTAAATTATAGCTGATAAAGGACCTGGGTGTCAGAGAAAACAACAATTTACTGACATATTAAACAAGCAGTTTTTCCCCACTACTGTTGAAAGATATGCACAAGTACCGTATGCACATATTCATGGCCTGTATGTAGGCAAATTTATGTCTATATCATATTGAAGCAATAAACAATGAGAGAAAACCAGAAAGACAGCGAGATATTATCAATTGTGAGCGTATCTTTGAATTGTAAAACAAACAGAGAGGAAACGTTGAGGAGACATATTGGAAAAGGATACTAGAAAAAACCTGCACAGTTCGCTGTTAGATTGTGATAAAATGAAGAAAGTAGAATTCCAACAGACAAAATACTAAGCAATAAAGCAGCAACTATTGGTACACTTTGAATTCACTACAGCACCACATCAAGATTAATCATCACTATATGTCAGTTAACTTCATCATTCAGATCTTAATTCTTGTACTGTTTAAAAAAAACTCACTGTTCAAGATCTAAGAAATAAGTCATTGATTCGTGCCAGTTGTTGGACATTTATCACGCCAAAATATGAATCAAAATTAATGTCTATCAAATTACCGGTATGCTTTGAAAAGAGAAACAATTTTGAAAAAAAGTTATCAAATATTTTTACGCTTTCTGCAATATTGTGCGTCTGCATTCAAATCTGCGTAACATTTTTGCCGGATCTGTTTGGAAGATAAAAGGGTGTGTTTGTTGCATCATTTATATTGTATCACATGTTTACTAATAGCAAAATAATTCCTAACACTGAATGGTTTCTGGTGTGCATGAAAATTTGTTTCATTAGTTGCTAACGCATATCTCCCATCTACAATAAATAGCGTATCTGCAATAGTCGTCACAGAGACAGGAAAACCATGTACTCCAGACCACCTTCAAACGAAAACAGAAAACAGATTCAAACAGCCGTGAAAATCGACAGAGCTATAGGCATTAACGTCTGCAGTCTTACATTCAGTTTTTTTAGCAACTACTTTCCTGTTTCTCTCTCTTGATGTGTGAAGTGTATGATGTCTTGTGCACTCATTCAAAAGTTTCGTAATAAGACACAACTCCAAGAACTCTACTTCTACAGATGTAACCGGTATACAGATGTAACCGGTATACAGATGTAACCGGTATACATTGGAAGTGGTATACAGTGGAACCGGTATACAGTGGAACCGGTATACAGTGGAAGCGGTATACAGTGGAAGCGGTATACAGTGGAAGCGGTATACAGTGGAAGTGGAATACAGTGGAAGCGGTATACAGTGGAAGCGGTATACAGTGAAACCGGTATACAGTGGAGCCGGTATACAGTGGAACCGGTATACAGTGGAACCGACATACAGTGGAACCGGTATACAGTGGAACCGGTATACAGTGGAACCGGTATACAGTGGAACCGGTATACAGTGGAAGCGGTATACAGTGGAAGCGGTATACAGTGGA
>ENA-OREC01000961-OREC01000961.1-marine-metagenome-genome-assembly--contig:-NODE-961-length-13319-cov-13.694457_pt1 | contig 13319 bp, 6 predicted proteins | sample MGYA00248626_ERZ508543 | MGnify/ENA primary metagenome ERZ508543 (study PRJEB26211, sample SAMN05518279) | marine metagenome | isolation source: Puget Sound, Washington, USA | host: Bankia setacea... | reverse complement strand
AGCTGCTGGGTGTTTCATGGCAACCTGTGTAGGAACAAAGAACATGTAATCTTTTACCAAACAGCTTCCCTATGATTTAAGTCCAATATTCATTTTCTTCTGTATACCGGTAGTTGAGACTTCATGGTGGCATACATTCATACAAAAGATGCCTTTATCTCCATTCAAAGGTCACTGATTTTTAAAAATACTTATATATGCTAAATACAAGTAGTGATTCCTTCTATCAGCATATGCGACTGTTACATTTCAGTATAACACTTACCCTGTTCAATGTTCTGACAGCTGCAAACCTGAGTGTAGGTTTAGGTGAGCTACAGAAGAGCTGGAGTACAGATACAGCTGGGGCCAATTCCTTGGCTGTAGTACCCTTCATGTTCACCATAGCATGTGCAGCCTCATAGATGACAATCTCACTCTTGTGTCTCAGACAAGACTCAATAAAGTCAAACATTGGACCCTGAGCACCTGTATCATCTTCCTCTAACAGTTTACTGGCAATACGGATCTGAAACAGAAGTATTGAAGTGATATATACACATACTAATCATCATCAACTTTAACTTATTGAAAAGGCTCATTGAGATTAATTATTGAGATATACCTGACTTGAAAAGGCTTATTTTTTGTCAATATTAGGGTGTCTATTTAACACCTATATGTTTAAAGCTCAAATAGTCAACTTACATACATTAAGAAACAGTATCCTACTATAAATGATTATGGTAAACTCAGATAATGCTTTTTCCACAAATGTAATAAGTAACTTATAAGTATCTTACCAAGAGACAGTTGGCATAAGGTGACTTGAGTGAATGTTTACTGAATCTGTTAACCATCTTGTTCACTGCTAACTTGTCATGTTTCTTGATGTGGTACAACAGTCCTAGGGCATGGTACTGAAAAACATGTTACACATGATATTTCATGAACCTGTACATTATAACTTTTATCTTAAAAGTATGGGTTACTATCTTGGTCATACAATGGTCAAATTGATTACTGAGACTTTTTCACTCCTTGTTTTATGGTTAGTTCCACAAAAAAGCGTTTTATTTTTTTAAATAACAATATGAGATTTATTTAAGCAAACTTATGTTACTAGACTATATCCATTTATTTACATTAGATTGTCTCATACCCCCTATGCAACAAATGTTTTGAAAATGTAGAAAAGAAAATTAGAATGTAGGTGTGGTGTTAGTGCGTGTGTTTGGTGCGACCCTGTATTGGTATAAAGAAATACTCTTGTTGTAGAAGTTCTTTTTTTTGTATATACAAATATATTTGGTTATGATGACAAATGATATGTACATGAATATTGAAATGTGGGTTAAAAATAAAGAGATTGTTTTTTTAAATGTTTTAGTGTAACAATGAAAATGATTAAAATATAGAAGGTAAAAGACACATTCACATTGGAATTGTACCAACTATTAGGTAGAAGTCACAGATAGGACAACAATGAAATTACATTACATTAGACATGTTTTGGAGCACCTACTCAGAGAAACAGATAAGCTGCTTTTTGGGAGTATTTACCAAATTATTATGGGAATACCCAATTAAAGTAGTTGATGTTACATAGAAAATATAAGAGAAAAGTTCTGTTAACCCATGTGAATTTAACCAATACCCAATTCAAATCTGCAAATACCCAATAAGTTTAACTTTCAAGGGTAAACACCCAATTCCACAAAAGGCACATCTGTTTCTCTGTCTATGAAATGATATATCGCTTAATGTTCATGTTTGTATTTTGCATTTACCTGGACCATGACATTGTCACTGGAAACAGCTTCCTGTGCCTCATTCACCCATCTCTTTGTTACATCCAAACTGGTTTTACTCAAGTGCTAAAATAAACAGAGGTGCAAATTGAAATATGTGACTTCTAAGTATTTTATATCAGAGTACAAATGACATATAAGACATGTTTTACTCCAATGTTATAGTAAATAGATATAACAATATCATGGCTACATATAGCTAGGCAATATTTTGAGAGAACTACATGTAGTACAGTTGAAATTGCATTTGTGTCAAACTCAGGGACTCTTCATCCAGGTACCAATCATTTGTTTAACCTACAGATGTACATAGGTACAGGGAACTATGCTTATTATAAACTATATGTGTGGTTTCATTCAGTTGGTTTATCTGATAACTATAAAAGGTAAATTATCATACAATGGTGGCAGTGGAAGTGATGGTTCTTATAACAGAAAGATGTGTGCAGTTGTTAGGCTCAAGGCCACATTACTTACCAGGGAGGATACAAGAGCAGCACTGGCAACAGCATAACATTTATCTACAATAGCTTGTTTCATGTAACGCTCAATGCTCTGTAACATAGTGGTCTGCAAAACAAACAACGCTAGTCGGTTAGTTTCATTCTCATAATATCAAAATGATTTTCTACTATATTAAGTTTTTAATTAAACCTTACTTTACAATGTTATGCAATATTTGATTAATTAGAGAAGGTTATAAATAAAATTGCAATAAATAAATCAAACAAAAAACATTACGGGAAAGCATCAAGCCAAATGTCTGCTCCAATGATTATTGTACTATTATACGTCAGTATTTAGTTACTCTAATGTTTATGAGGTACAATGTGAGAACTTACATCAGTGATGGAGCACAAGGCTCTGATGGCTGGTCCTCTAAACTGGTCATCTTTTCCTGTCATGTCCTTCATCAAACTGAATATAAACATGTTTCAAATAATGCTTCCTTAAAGTCAACCAGTGCTACACATCAATCATGAGTATTTAACACTGACTTAAAAATAACTTCTTCATTCTATTTAGTAAGTACTGATGGAAACCATAACTAATGTATTCACAAGTGATGGCAAATTTTCTATCTTTGATTCTGGAATGAAAACTACAATACTCAACTTATTATGTTGTTATGTACATGTTTGATTTTTAAAAAGTTATAATGTTAATTTGAGGCAAGGATATGGTGATTTCAGATGCCTCAAATACACAAAAAGCAACAACTCATGACTGAAAGCCTTATTGATATACACATGTTATTTCAGTCTATTATGTCAGTAAAAAAACAAGACAGCTCACCTGCTGGTAACAATAATCACATCATTGGCAATCTTTGACATGTCTTTTATTCCAATGTACATCAATCGTCTCAGTGTGGTCTGAAAAATAGTACATTGTAAAAGATATTCTAAAAATAGTTATTCAATTAATGAAGATGTTGTAAATAGTCATGTGATATTTTGTTTGATACACATTCTTGTTTTCCTAAATTACTCATCAATGTTAACATTGTTACTAACTGTAATGTCAATATGAACTATCTGAGAAAACAGCAGTCTTACATATGTCTACACAAATTATTTAAAACCCTTGAAAAACATTTATTTCACTGAACAAATACTTACATCCTTTGACTGGAACAGCTTTGTCATGGCAAAGAAGGCCTCAGTAGCTTCTGTACTGCCAATAGTCTGATCTCCCTGATTGATCATGTAGAGCAACTTTGTGAGGATAAGTCCACATTTTCTTGGGTTAATTGGGGTCTCGTTGAAGGTTCTTGCCTGTCATGAAAAAATATATCATTATACTAATATGCCAAACCTTAAAAAAATACAAATATAATCAAATCATTGGCACATGAAACTATAATTAGTTTAGTTAAGCAATGTGAAGCAGTATTCATATATCTTCACTTAACTCAATGAACAAGGAAACAGATAAGCAGTGTATTTGCGTAAATAAGCAATTAAAAAACAAAACAATTACACAATTAAAATTGAAAGGACGGGTGCTGATACGCAGATGAATTTTTTTCGTCTGTATGCAAACAAATTTTCGTGTTCGGGTACCACATTTTCTGGGCCGGTCGCCGCATTTGTAACTGTCACTTAATCGCCGAAGCGCTTGCAAATTCATTCACTTTACCAGTACATGTAATAGTCTTTAACAAGTGTCTAGCGTGTTTTAATGATCATTGTTTAATGAAATAGTAAATAGTTCACTTGAAAGCGCACACAAACCAACGGCCCATTCCGGTAGTCGTGTAAACAAGAAAACGTTTAAAGAATGGACAATGAAGTTTCTGTGGCTGATTCTAAACAATATCAAAGAACAAACGACGCTCAGCTGTAAAATATGCCAGGAGCAGAGAGACACACTAACGTTTTAACCAAGTGATCAAATGTCTAACCTGTATAGACACAATGAGAGTTATAAACACAAAGATGCTAGCAGACAAGCAGAGAAAGTTATTAGATCTCAAATTATTTACCAATAGTAATTTGTTTTGAGGAAATACCCAATTACTAAAAATGCCCTGGGTATCTAAAAAGTGATACCCCATTAAAAAGGCCAATACCCAATTGATTAAAAAGCTTGGGTTTTTACCCAATTGACTTGAAAGCTTATCTGTTTCACTGAATTACTGGTAGAAAGTTAAATCTACATAAACAATACAACCTATTGATACAGTGCTACCTTTGAGTATAAGGAAACACCTTGTATAAAGGTAGAATAATTAGTTTTTTAATCTATTCTTACCTCTTGTAGAACTGAGGTCTTGTCTAAGTTGTGGAAAGGGTTTCCTCCTAAAACAGAAAATGATACATAAGTATTTGTCCACAAACAAGAATCGTCTGTTGAATGAGGCCCTATTGTACAAGAGTGTTGTTAAGTATCTATACTACCAATGGACTGATTAGATTCAATAGCTAAATAGATGTTATCTGGAACTAGGACCTTTGATTGAATGTGTGATGCATGAACAATTTTCAGAGGTCAGTTTTGACTGGTCGTCTTTTTTGGTCATGCAGGTATTTTTTTATCTTTATGAGGAAAATGTCAGTCGTAGTGAATGGCTTGAAAGGAGTTTATGAAAAGCGAGATCCATGACAAGTGGATCGTATTACAAAAAGTAGGAAGTTTAGGCCAGTACATCAGTACTATTTCCATAAAGGCAGTTGTGTGACCTATTTCATTTGAAATCTGGTCACATGACAGGCACCTGATTACATGACGTCATACACGCACCTGCCTTCAACTCGGCTACGGCAGTGTTTCAGACATTTGGTGTTATTCGGATATCACCGGTAATAGGGTTACCCAGGTAATAGGGTCATGCAGGATACTTTGTAGAAAACTATTTGCAATTGTGATATTTTTCATTTGTGTAAAACCTGGGTTATAATTCACATTTAAATGGGACAATTCGAACCCGGCTGAGTCTGTAAATGGGACAAATTGACCCGGAAACTCATTTGAGTCAAATTTTGACACATTATGATTAACACAAATGACAAGTGACCACCATCACAGCACCTACTGCACCAATTCAAGCCTGACTAGACAGGCTTGGATAGTGTTCAAACGTCAGAATAACATACGTGTTTAAAACACTCTGCTTTTCAACATCCATTATCGTAAAACAAGTCAATATGAACAAAAACAAGCAAAAGTGACGGAGCAAACGATTAGAAAACATGACTCGAGCTATTATTTGACACACGTTTAATTGATCAGAACTATTACAAGTAGATAACTGGTAAACTTACCATCCTCCTCTTCTTTCTTGTCTCTACGAAGCATGTGCATGTTTTCGAAGAAGTGAACAGTAGTTCACAGACAGTGTTGAGGAAAATAGTTTCTTGCTTTGACACCCGGCTAACCACGTCACAAATGGTACACCTGATCACGTGATGGTTGTAAACAATGTTCTGTTCCGTTCTTCTTTTGTTGTTGAAGGAGCTTAAATACTTTTAATATGATGAATATATGTTCGTTTTCTATTTCACAATTTTAATTGCTATAAAACTAATGACAGTTTGTAAAACCAGTTTAAAAATTACTAATCGATTGTTTCTTTTTTCCTACCACGGAATCAGACATTTGAATCCCAGCATGCAACGCTTGATGACGTAATATATCAAGCGGAATTACTCGGGTACTTCTCTAATAACTCTAGGGATAATATCGAAGTAATCCGATTGCCGAAATTTGCATTATTGAGTCGCCATTTGCGAGAAAAAGAAGTTATCAACCCACTTTGGTTTGGTAGGGCATTTCTTTGTTGTTTATTTGTTTTCTTTAAATCTTTTTATGTCAGTTAAAACTTTGAATTCCAATAAGTCACTTCCTGGCTGTATTTTATTTTGTAAATCACAGGCAAAAGGCCTGGATTCTTATGCATGCCATTCATGGTCAAAAGTCCTGAATCAAGTCCCGCAACAAACATTTGTTCATGATCGCCGTGGTGTGGGATCATGTCGTCTCCGCCTTAATATACTTAGCATTGGCTCATCGATGTGCGTTAATACGCATGACTAAGACAAAATGATATGTGTATAGAGCTTGAATTAGGTCATATTTAGTTCTAGTTCTTCATAAAAACCTAGCTACAATAACGGGCGATCATGGATTTTGATATTTTGTTTTGAATCCCTTTAACGCTACAACTCTCTCCCATTTAGACACTGGGTGAAACTTAACAAAAGTTTGCATTTATAATGAATAATATTGATAAAAGTAATCAAAATGTACCTGAAAATGATCGAAACTGGATTGTTGTTATGGCCATTATTAACACATAAATATATATTGGTTAACAAAAAGGTTGCTGCAGTCCTTCATTGTGTATACATCCTAAACATTTGACGACTAAATTTGTTCCCATCATGTTCCACACACTCTCCGCTTAGCATAGTTTGAGCTGATATTGTCTTAAGAGCATGGCAAAGTCGATAGTTTCTTAAAAATTTTTGAAAATGTTTAAATGGAAATATAATTAATGCACCACCGTCATCATAATCATCGCATTAAAATAGTTTCATTTAACAAAGCTGACAACAACGAAACTATTCCAAACACTATACCGTGTTATATATGTACACACAAACTGCCAGTTTGAAAGAATTAGAGACACTTGTGAAACTATCGACTCATATAAGTGTTTTTTGTCATCTGAACATATTTTTGGGGGCATAATGACATAGAAAACTTATGTGTTTATTAGTGTGCATTAATGTTTTCGTAGAAATTTGCATTTAAAACGAAGATAATTTCATATAAGGATTCTGATTGCTGAGTTGGCTTGCTACTTTCAGCTGGGTCGACGTCAATTCACCCCGCGACATATCGCCCCCACAACCACATTCACCCCCGTGACAATTCACCCCCATTTGTATTAAGGTCATATAATATTAGATTAAATTTTGATAGTTTAATACTATTTTTCCCACTATTTATACCCATTTCTGTTTGTCTATATCCATCACAAAAGGATATGAAGTTAGGATGCTGTACATATGAATATTTTAAGTTTATTGAATATATATTTAATGATGATGATGATGTAAACTATGATGATAAAATTGAAGATTAAATAAAAAATACAAGTGCATATTTATATGTTGTGTTGTTTTCCCTTCCAGTAGAAAATAATATATAATCCATAATATAAATACTACTGCCTGGCGTTCAACAAATACATTTTTATGATGGAATTATCTATTATTTTTTGTATTTAATATATATATAATTAATTATTCTGATTTCATTTAAATGTCAAAAACAATAAGACTTACAATATCAGTCGGTAATTTGCTCTTCCAAAATGGATGAATAAAAGGTTAAAACCCGAAACTTATAAAGTATTACAACAAATAAAACACTAATGCTTACATAATTATACTCATCTACAATATAAACCCAGGCGGGGGTGAATATGGATCATTTTTCGAAAAGCGGGGGTGAATAGGGCACGGGCGAATGTCGTTTGGGTGAATTGACGCTGAGCCCTTTCGGCTCCTTTGGTGGACGTCTCAAGTCTGTCAAATCAAAGCGTTGACGGCCATTTAGGTGGGACTACATAAAAACCAAGCTTTTGTGATAATTTTTGATATGTCAAATGCAAGGTTCTTCGCTTTTATGTTAAAATCACGTAGCATGGCCAGTTGAATTGTGAAACCAAAATAATGCAACATCTGTACACATTAAGCACTGCCAAGCTTAAATAAACTATATCTGTATCCCCGTCTAGTGAGTTTACGACGAATTAAGTGGTTTTCAAGTGATTGACCTATATATACTAAAGCTATATTTTCAAATACCTAGACAATTTTAACCTGCTATGCAACCTTTATCGTTGTCAAATTTTCGTCTAAAAATCTGTCCAGTCTCATTAACATCTCATTTGTATATGCGCACACAAGTGAGGTGTTCATGAGATTGGACAGAATTTTAGACGAAAATTTTAGCTTGATTATTTGCGTAAAGCTACGCAGCTGTTTTCAATATGCCGAATGTTGAATATTTCCGTCTGCTCATTGCAATTAAAAGGACGACTTCTAACACATTCTATGTCAGTATATGCCTACTTAAACTTTATGTTATTGCTAAATTATAGTGTGAGAGGTGTGCAAATTAAGTACCCAACATGTAAACACAGTAACAGCCAGGTCGGGCTGGTTTGACCCTTTACCAATTCTGATAGGGGACTTCGAAACTATTTTAAGTATTTTTTATTTTATTTTTTTGGTCACAGAATCAACAAAGATGACATCACTACTGACATCAGACTACCCAAACCCGTATGAGAACACAGACTATAGCAATTACCAGGACCCCTACACTGTAGAACATACTAACAGTTACAGTTATCCCACCTATGTCCAGAATGGATTCAATGACACAGAATACAATGATGGTGAGAGTTATACATCAGGAGAGAGTTATGGACAAAATGTAGACAGTGACCACAGTAGCAGAGGTGGTGATCAAGAAGACAGGGACAGGTGAGTTTAAGACACAGTTGTTGAACTCACTTTTTTCATACTTGCTATTTAAAAGCCATACTTAGGCAGACTTAGAAAATTATCAAAATCTCCTTGTCCTGCATTTCGAAGGATATGTTACGATAAAACAATATACAGATTATGTGCCCTGAATTATAGGTAAGGTAAGAATAAATGTTAATTTAAAGTACAATGGTCATATAACAGTAACAATGACTTCAAAGATAATTAATGCTCTTGATATCTTATCACCTGCTGTTGAGACTAGCTTTTGAAATAAGTCCAAAAAACAGACAACTATTTTTGAACTGTCAAGACTTTATTTAATGAGAGAGCGTATTTGACATAAGTGTCAATTAGCCTAAGCCTCTTGAATTGTTATGGGTCAGACCTGCAACTCACTATACCAGGCCATCTCTCAAGTAAAGATTAAACATAAAACAATTATTGGAGAAAATCATTGAGCTGGTCTCACCTGAACACTTGTCAGACATGCCTAGCAGCCTAGTTGAAGACACAATTTGCCTTTGACTGTTTACAGACAGCAGAGAAAGAACAGATCTGAGAGACGACGTGAACTGAGACACAGAGATGGAAGAGACTCTAGAGATTCATCAAGAACTAGGGATAGAGGCAGGGACAGAGATTATGATAGACATGATGTAAGTTGCACTCCAGGTTGTTTACATCTGCTGGTGTTAGAAATCTTTGATACTGGTAAAGTGACCAAAAAAGCATTTGAATAGCACTGCCACGAGATAAGTTGTTTTAGTGCAGGTAGAGGATGTTATGGATTTGTTTGAAATGTGACTTCAATGTCAACACGGTTAAACACATTAAATACAGTATCAGTCTGTAAACATATTTTGAAAGTTATCTTGTTAATTATAGTCTAAGTAGAATATAGAGGATAGAAAATTCAAAAGCATAAGTCCCCAAAATGATCATGTGAATTAAAGTTATTTATTATTTTCACAGAGAGATAGAGACAGGGAGAGGAGAGATAGAGGCCCAGTAGATGAGCGAGCAGGAGAGAAATGGCTCACAGACTCACCTACAAACACAATCATACTCAGGGGACTCCCAGATAGTATAGAAGAAAAAGATGTAAGTTTTACTTGACAAAAAAATAAATAATTACGGTAACAGAGTAAACGCTTGCATTCTTGAGACTGGAAAAGATTAAATTAAGTTTAGCAGCCTATGTTTCCCTTCTTTGATTAGAAAAGTGACCAAAGAGTTGTTTTGATGGTCAGCTGATGTTATAGTTTTATAAATTGATCTAGATTGTTAAAACGAAAGTATGCTGATTATTATTTCTTTCAACTTTTTAAATGCTTTGATTTCAGATAAAAGCAGAGTTGATGTTATTTGGTGCACCTGTGAGAGACGTTAGACTGATGAGAAAAAGTTCAGGTGTGTATTCTGTTCCGGGTCTCTTGTGTACACCCAGGTCCTCTCTAGATACATTGTTTTCCTCTATACTATTTACTGTATGAAACACTTATCATAGCAAGTTCTTGATACAAAACAATGCTATATGTGGTCCAAAGGAGAAAGCTAAAAGCACAGTTTTGTGTCACGTTCTTCATGGCTGGATACGTGACTCAAGAAAATTCAGCTAAACAAGTAAAAGGCCTCACTGAAATGCCAGGTGTATTGATTTCAGGGTAGGGATGAATTAAAAGAATCTGTTATTAGACTTTATATATTTTGATACAATGTTTATATCAATATTATTTGTAATAGCCTTGATAATAACCTTCTTTTTCAGCAGGACCTTATAGGATTAAAACAAGAAAAACATTTTGAAAAAAATAGAGAAATTATTTGATAAATAGTGTTATATCAGATGTAATGTACTGCCAATCAAACAGTCTTGAAGATTGTGTCAAAGTTGAAATAGAGATAATGGTAAGTATATACTTAGATAATGGAATAAAACAATTATGGTCATCATCCAACTCAATCATCTGCTCATTTCAGTGAGGTGCTTATACACTTTGTTATGGCAGATTTCAGGGAAGGGGGTGGTATGCAAACAATCAAATGAGAAATCTGTCATTTCATTTTAATTGGTTTCCATGTTTTTGACAATGTTATTAAATTTAACACATTATGATTACGCACAGGTGCTTCCCGAGGATTTGCTTTCGTGGAGTTTCAGAATCGGGAAGATGCGCTCCGGTGGATGGATTGCAATCAGGTTTTACAGTGAAACTTTCATCCATTTCAAACTCCGTTGTAATATTTTACACCTGTACGGTACAGTAATACAAACAAAGAACTGTCAATACAAAAGATCACTATGTGACATTGAATGTGTGTGTGTGTGTGGTTGTTCAGATTGATGGGTGGGGGTGTAGACATATAGGGGGGACATGCAGCTTGTATCCAGTGTGAATACTGACGTCATGATTATGGTTTAATATACACAAAACTGCAGTAAACATGGTTACAGTTTAAACACTCCAAGAATCAAGTGTATGGAAAATACAGTTGGACTGCAATGAACTATTACTGGGGGTATTATATCTAAATGGGAAAACAGTAATACATGGAAAAGGCATTGAACAAAACAAAAAGTGTTTATAGGAATATAATTGCTGAAAATACCTATACCAAACTCATGGAACAAACATCTGAGATCAGTTTTCATGGGAACCAAAAGGAATCCTAGCTAAATGCATGGAATGCAAACTTGAAACATATCTTACATTCTGTAGTTTTCTTAAGTAGCATTTGTTTATTAGTATGGTAATAACTATATATGTTGAACATCATCCAGCTATAACTTATAAGTTAAGCACGATGTGAGAACCTCCTTCTTTATTAATCTACAGTAGATTTGGTATCAAAGAATCTTAGAGAGTCCAGTGCTGTAGTACAGTCCAATTACACACTAAATGTCTAGCATATAGCATGTTTGTAAAAACAACAAAAGCCAACAAAAAACTCCATACCTGCTAGTTGTGGATACTTAGTGTTGGCTCTTCTGTCCAATAAATGCCTGCACAAAAGACTATATACAACGAGCAGAGTTTGTCTACATCTTGTGTTTATATTGCGTTCTATGGTTCTATATGTAAATCAATCACAAAGTGGAGCCCTCCTGGTGGTAGTTTGGTTATCTCTGTGTGGTTATTATGTCTGATCAGTATTGTTTATACTAACTTTGTTGTTTACAGAGAAGGCTGACATTACAGAACCAGTACACCTGTCAAATGAACTTCAGCACTCCCAAAGATCCCAAGGATAAACAGATGTTATACAGAATGGACTGGACATGTGTTAAAGTGAGTGTAGAAAAGTTGACAGATCAATTGCACATCTCGTTATATCACGGTTGACAATGATGCTTTTGTCGATTGTGTGTGACTGTTATTCAATATTTTTGCTAAAATGCACTCATCTCATCTTTCATGTTTCAATAAACCATTGAACATAAACTGACAACAGGTGTATCACTAGTTTCAACATTATTTCTTGTTACCAATTTGACAACTTCGTTTAAACTCCATAGAAGTCTGCACAGTCAGTTACATGCTGAGATATTGCATTGCACCAATCACCACACATGCATTGCCTAAAGGCACACACAGCAATTGACTCAGTGAAAACTTTTCCGAATATTAAAGTTTATATTTCCATGTTTGTACCTTACAGTGCGGTGTTCATAATTTCAAGCGAAGGGATTACTGTTTCAAGTGTCATATGTCCAGATATGGTAAGACAGAGCGTAATAGACATGGTTGTTGAGAGAACAAATACTGATTGCGTGATTTTTATGTGATAGGATACTCATTGGGAACATTTGTTTAGTGATACAGGAAAATATTATGATATTTGCTTAATTTTTCGAATGGCGTTTGGGAAGCTTTTTTTGTCAAAATTATATAATGATAATTTTGAGTGATCTAAAAGGGCAAAAATGGTTGTGTGCATTTTTTTATTCAAATCTATTTCATATATTCTTAGGTTAATGAAGTCCTTTTTGCAGAACACCAAAGAAACAACTTCTACATGTAAAACATATCCCCCTCTTACTGATTCTGCTTTCTCCAATTGGTGTTATCCATATCGGTAAAACACTAGCAATCACACAAGCTTGATCCTGGTCTTTTGAAAGTTAAACCTAGAACTAAAATGAAGGAAACACTATATTTAAGGGGAGTGATTCATCACTACATTGTAAATTGTGCCCAGAAGGTAGAACATTGATTTACCACACAGTGTCAAGGTGTCATTGGACGGATCATTTAACTGTAAAGTATGTGTTGCTTATTTGTGTTTAACCTTGTTCACAGAATCTGGAAGTACAGAAGTTGATGGCTTTGACCATGTTGGGACAAACCCTTGCAACAGTTAGTATTTGTTTTACTATTTGTTCTTATATACCTGACTCTGTAACCAACACAACTTTACAGTAGAGATAGCCTTTCAGAACTTAGACTCTGTAACCAACACAACTTTACAGTAGTGATAGCCTTTCAGAACTTAGACTCTGTAACCAACACAACTTTAC
>ENA-OREC01000960-OREC01000960.1-marine-metagenome-genome-assembly--contig:-NODE-960-length-13324-cov-13.120178_pt1 | contig 13324 bp, 8 predicted proteins | sample MGYA00248626_ERZ508543 | MGnify/ENA primary metagenome ERZ508543 (study PRJEB26211, sample SAMN05518279) | marine metagenome | isolation source: Puget Sound, Washington, USA | host: Bankia setacea... | reverse complement strand
CAAGGGATGAACGTGTCAGCAAAGAAGGTTACGTAACAAGGGATGAACGTGTCAGCAAAGAAGGTTACGTAACAAGGGATGAACGTGTCAGCAAAGAAGGTTACGTAACAAGGGATGCACGTGTCAGCAGAGAAGGTTACATATTCATGGCTGAGTGAAGTTGAACAAGTATACTCTCAAATAAAGATAAAACCATTTACCACGTAGCGTAGGCATTAGGTGATATCTAAAGAAGCTAGGTTTACCAAAGCAGGTTGATTCTTTGAAACAGTGATATAAAACATGTACTTTTTAAACATTTGCGCTTATTTTTATTATCAAGTTAAAAGAATGGAGATTTTTAAGAAAATAATACTATACCGGCCTTAGATATAGATTCACATTGCCAGATAGTTTAACATTTATCATTGTACGTATGTGATAATTTTGATACGTAAGCTTATTTACTAATATACCCTTTTATTCAAAGCCATTGTCACGTGTTAGTTCCAGGGTCATTATTCTATTTATAATATACCCTTTTTATCCAAAGCCCGACTGTTATTGTCGTTTAAATGTAGTTTGAGTTTTCGAATTATATTGTAGCACATTCTATAGATTAATTATATGCAAGTATATGTGTTCGTGTTGTAGTATATATGCCTGTAAATGTTGTGCATAAAACGTGTATGATATTATTAAATAAAAGGAGTGTGAGAGTCCGTGTGTTTCTGTTTCGTGTTTTTGCCGTCTATAGGAATGTTTTCAGGAATATATCTCACAATACATATTACATATAGTTGTCGAGAAAGGTTTGGGACTGTGTTCAATAGTCATTACATTTGTAACTAACTTCAAACTGTGCAATGTATCTTATAAAGTGGCTATGAACATTCCACAAAAAGAACTTGCATGTGTCTATCGAAAACACTATATACATGTACAGTGACAAGTCAAATAATCTCTCATTTTGGATAATGGAAACATGAAGTGTATACGAAGCAGCCTTACAGCAGACTAAAAGGATCACATGTCTAAGAGTATTTAAACGAAAGCAGTGAACTAGAACACAGTTGTGGGGGGGGGGGGGGGGGTATATAACTTTCCATAAAATTCGATTTATAGGTTTCCTAGTTATTTTTTGTTTCAATGACGTTTTATTCAGTTCTGCTTATTCAATCACATTCAATTAAACTCATGTAATGGTACTTTGATCAAATCAGTTTGAGCAGAGTGACTTCCCTTACAATACATCAATCAGTTATGTTAGTTCTATACCTAGTTCTTCATAGAAAACCATGCTAAACAGAAAATAGTTCAAATGCGAAGGGTTTTCTTTGAAGAACTATGAAGAAGCCTTGCGAAAATATGGCGCAACTATCGTTAACTTTTGTAAGAATATGTTTAAGCTGGGTTTTTGTTGACATAACACAGCTGAGCTAGGTCATGTTGTGTGTCATTTGATTTGCATGGTGGGCTTGCAGTGATAACTGTACTGTAGAAATATAATTGATTTATGATGTATTGATATATGATTTAGCTGACAATAACAATATTTTGTCCGACCTGCAGACTAGGGCCTGTGTAGAAATTACTTCCCTTAGATTTAAACAAGCCACTAAATTTTGTCTTTGTAGTTGCGCCTTTGGATTGAAAAAGAAACAAGAAGCGGTTATTTGTTAGCAGGTAAATTAGTTCCTTGGAAAGCATGCTTTTAAACTAACGTAAATACCGTTATTAGACAGCGTGAAAAGCACTGACGATGAAGTGATGACAGATATGCGAAGTAAAGTTGTTGATTTCTCAAACCGGAAATTCAACATTTCAGTAATTTTTTTCTGGCGAACTTGAATAACATGGATGTTTACATACATTTTGAGCAATCGAATGTAAGCTGCGTATCTTGACCAGTCATTTTCCCCGATATGTTCTCTAAACAGTGATGTATCCAATGTCTATTCAATATATTTTCCAGATGTGTTAACTGCTATTGTTTATGGGTCAGCACACATTGCTTTGCTTTGCCTATCACATTACTGCTGTCAATCAAAAGTCCTAACTGAAGTAGTTTGAAGTGTGGAACAATCGATAGGCGTAGTCTATATGCTACAGATTTGGAGACCAAGCTGATTGTTAATGTTATCAGCCTATTAGCAACAAGAATGCACATTAGTTCTTCATAGAAAACCATGCATTTGTGATAACGTTTGATGTGTCAAATGCAAGGTTCTTCACTTTTACGTTAAAAACACGTAGCAAAGCCAGTTGAAATATGAAACCAAATTAATGCAACATCTGTACAAATTAAGCACTGCCAAACTCAAATAAACTATTTTTAACATAAACTTTATCATAAATGAGCACTTTCACCTTCTAATTCAGTGAGCGGCAGCATTAAATTGGATTGTTTACACTATGCAGCATGACTGTAGCCATTTTGTGTAGTAGGTTAAACAGGTCAAATAGTAGAATCTATTTTTAGCAAAAAAGTTTAATCACTTAACATGTGAATGAGGACAGTTCTACTTACCAAATATATTGTTTTAATGTATATGTCGTCACTATATACTATAATTTTAGCCTCTAAATGATTTCTAAGTCTAAAGCACATTAAAAACGGCTGCATATTTTTACTTAAATAATCCAACTCAAATTTTCTTCTAAAGATCTGACAGTCTCATTAACATCTCATTTGCATATGCGCGCACAGCCATATGCATACAAGGATGGCTGAAATGTGACATGTCTTTGGTTAAATAAGAGGCTGCTAAAGATGTTTTTAAGTATGATTGTTGATTTGTTGGGTATACTGATGTTTTTCTGTCTGTTCTTTCCTAATAACTAATGCACGTTGCCGAAAACTATTGATTTAACTGATTGTTCGGCCACTGAACGTTCCGACATTGGTTTGATGTCGGAACTATGCTACTACGTGTTTTTGAGCTAAATGTGAAGAACCCCGCATTTGCCAAACAGAAAATAGCTCAAATGCGAAGGTTTTCTTTGAAGAACTACAAAGAAGCCGTGTGAAAATATGGTGCAACTATCGTTTTAAAGACAATGTAAATGGAATTGTAAGAATATGTTTAAGCTGGTTTTTTTGTTGACATAACACCGCTGAGGTCATGTTGTGTGTCATTTGATTTGCATGGTTAGCTTGCAGTGATAACTGTACTGTAAAATATAAGTTACTCTGAGTGGAGTTTGATTGATTTAGCTGATGAAAACAATAGTATCTATTATACCAAAAGTATTTTGATTTGAGATCATCTATAAAGCAGTTGGGAGTTAAAAGTATAATTTTATAAAAGTGGGTTTCCTATAACCAAAACTAAACCAATGTAGTTATTAGTAACAACTATACACATCATATTGCTCATCTATTGATGTCTAACTAATGAATATGCATGTATTTGTTAGCAGGTTCAACAATCTTAGTAAGATGCTGAAACAAGCCATGGTTCCTAGTTGAGCAAGAGTTAAATGTAAAAAGATGACAAGTCAACCAACAGAGCTTCTACTGGAGACCGCAGAACTGAGAAGAAAACTGCTGGTTGTACGAGAGGAGACAAAGTACTGTGATGTTACAATTCTAGCTCATCACCATACCTTCCATGCCCACAAATGCATTCTAGCAGCCGGCAGCACCTTTTTTAATCTTCTTTTGAATCGTTCTGAAGATCTGGAGGAGCCTTTGAGTAGTGTGTGTTTGCTCCATGTACAACCAAAAGATGTTCAATGCATGGACAGTGTGTTAGATTTTATGTACTGTGGTCGCCTGACTATTAATTATGATAATTTTCTCAGTATTCTGCGATTGGCCGAATACTTGGTTATGGAGGACTTACTCAGACTGATCAAAGATTACATAAAAGAGCATCTTAATGCAGACAACTGTTTGAAACTGTACTTGGATTTGAGATGTCTGTGTAATAGTATAGACAAGGGATGTATGGAAGGACAGATTGTCCAGGAGATGAGACAAGATGCTTGGGAAATGGTGGAAACCAAGTTCTACGATCACATCATCATGAAAGAGGGAATTTTACAGGTATGCAAATAAAGTTGTTTGAATATGATAAGGATGTGAACCCTCTTTCTCCCAAAAAAGTAAAAATCCTGTTTCTGGTTTTGATGATAACAGGAACTTATTTCATAATTTGGCATAAATGTCCCATAAAGCCCTGAATTTATTTTAGTTTGATTGTCAAATCACACAGGAATCTGTTCCTGAAACCAACCTGTACTTAGCAATAAGGTTAAAGTTTCTTGCCAATGAAAAAACCCGGAGCCTTTGATGGAGTACAAACTCACAACTGACAGATTACAATTCTACAAGACAGATTCTAGTGCTGTCTATGTATTCAAAACTTACTTTAAAGCCCCAACCTAAATTAAGAGCAGAAACATTCACCTTTTTTCCAATTTTTTGTATTTTATTTCAGGTACCAGTGGATGACATGCTACATATCTTGTCTGAAAACATTGTGAAGAATTTCAGTGTAGACAAAATGCTGGCCTTTCTAGAGAGATGGCTGACACAAAGAAAGGAGGATGTCCTGGTAATATACAGTGTTCAAATAGTGTACTTTTCATACATGTAGTTTTAAGTTGAGGGGTGAAAGTAAAATGGTTCTAAGTGCTATTAGTTAAAGAACAAGATAGAACTGTTGTGCATTCACCTCGCAACGTTTATCCATGAACAGTCACGTGACGTCTGAGTATCCTATAAATTTGCTAACAGAACAAACTTTAGGATGGAAAGAATATTTGGTTAAAGTATCTAGTAGTAGTACCAAGGCAGGACAATAATCAGTATCACCACTCGTTCTGCATTTTGTTGGGTAAGGTAAAAACACAAAAAGGTACATAACAGGTTTCCAAATCTCCACTCATCCTGCGTCCAAAATTACTTGCCATAGCGATAGAATAGTCGGAATGTTCATACCCTGAGTACATTTTTAGTTGTGTAAAAATCATTGTTTGTATCTCAATGTGTCTTTGTTTGTACTGCAGGTGCCTAAAACATACCTGGATATTTCTTATGAATGGTTACAATGCATGCCTGCAGCAAATCCAACATATCTTTCACCTATAGTAGAATGTGTTGACAGTGTGAAACAAGTGATTGAAGACAATGTTAATGATAAGAAAACATGTGGAGACCTTATAGCCAAGATGGAGACAATTTTGCAACTTCTAAAAGACAAATTGAGTTCAACTGAAGATGTAACTAATGATACGACAGCGGAAAATGTACACTCTGCAGTAACCGAAACTGGAAAGGAGGTGACTAAAGGTGAATTAAGTGATGGAATAGAGTTAGATTGTGGTAGTGGTAGAGACATTGTAACAGGAGCTAAAGTAAAAGCTGAGGTTGATGACAATATAGATGAAGTTGAAGATATACATACAGTTGGAACTGACGTAACTGACCTGCACGATGGCAATGAAGGTACTTTGGGTGTGGTAGATTGTGAAAGTGCTACTGAAAAGGCTGCAATTGTTGAAATAGAAACAGTGCCAGTAGAACCCCTGATAGAGATTAAGGAAGACTACCACAGTTGTTCGGATACAGACATTGAGGAAGAGATCCACAGAACAATTATTAAACAGAGCCCACGGTAAGTGTACTACGTTTAATATGAAACCCAACATTCATGGATATTCCCTCTTTTTTAATATAGGGACAACTATGTACAAATGCATGAGTGCTCTCCTATTTCATAAGGTATTTTCATTACTTTTAACAAAGACAACTACCATGTTTACTATCTTATGTAGACAAGTGCATTCTGATTGACAAAGCACTGAAGTATTTCTATATGTTAAAGGAGAGTCTAATATTATGTAAACAAGGAAATATATTATTGTCATTAACATAAAAGGAAAACACAATTTTGAACATTTTTCCAATATACATATTGTAGAAATTCTTACCCGAAAGGGAGAGCACTCATGATAGAGTTGTCCCACTAAAACTTTATAATTTATGATAGCAGCTTAAACATTTTTTACTCTGTATGCCGTCTGTAAGCTACTGTAGCTGTGAGCCATATTTTGGAGAAACCTGACAATTTATATGTACTAGGTTATTACCTTTTTCTTCTTATGTTATCAGCAAAGCAAATGAGTACATAACTAAACCAAGTCTGACTTTGTTTACAGTGGAGTATATAGATATAGCTACAAAATGGGCACTAAGTTACTTACGTTAAGTACAATATCGGTTCAACCATGAACTTTGTCTTTGTCACCATGCTAGTCAACACTATCTCCACACATTTTAGTTTGGTCAACAGTAAGACCTTTTCTAAAATGGTCCTGTGATTTTCTCCTATAGACAAAGAAGGGAACGAGCGGTGTTTTATCCTAATAGTTAATAAGTAGCAGTTACTTGTACCTCCCTCGTATATTTCATGAACGAAAATACACTATCAGGTGACTACTGTGGGATGCGACGTCACGTGATGTAAACATAGTAGTAAAACTGACCTACTTTCGATTTGATCGTCTGCGAAGTACAAAAACACTGGGACACGTTTTGATGGGCTAGTTTACAAATGTATGGTTCAGTCAATAAAAACTGGAGAAGTGAAAACTGTTTGTTTTTGAAGTTTTTGAAAAGTAATCACCGAACTACAAAGAGCTTAATGATTTTTTTAATCAAACTCCCATGGAAAACATTGGTTATTTTGACTTTTTAAGTGACACGTTCACTATCGAAGAGTTAGATGAAGCTGAAAAGTCAAGCAGCACTGTGACAAGTCAGATTGTGACAAAAGACGAGGAGCCAGCCCCTAAAAGGTTTAAAACTGCAACCTTTAGTGATGTGGAAAAAATAAGAGCACAAAATACAGAAAGAACTACAGATAATAGTACGAAATGGGCTGTTGGCTTGCTTAGAGGTACATATCTTCTAGGTTTTCCTCTTCACATAGTTGTTCTATTGTTTTCTGTCAAGTTGCTTTTAAGTCAGACAGTATAGATTGATGTCATACACAAGTTTTATGTTGAATGCATAATTAACATGATAACCAAATCACATGCAAGTATTTAAATTGTACATGTATGTGGAAAATGATATACAGAGCTCCAGATAAAAAATTTACTAACAAAAAAATTGTCAATTAGTTTTTTCTCTTAAACAACAACCACGATAGGTCCACCGTTGTTTGTCCATGACTTAATTATGTAACTATTAAACTACTGTGAACTTACTTCTTAAACAACACACTACCAACAAGAAACAAAACAAAGCAGTATCAAGATTACATGGGTTTCAGAAGTGTATTCATTGTCTCTAGCAATAGTGTTCTCTTTCGTTCAGATGTAGCTTAAACAGGTATGCAGACAATTATCCTTAATCTGAATCACTATGACTGGTTTGTATTCAAAATAGGATACATTCCATACGTTCCATTATCCGGAAAACTGTCTCTTGAACTTGAATTTAAAGACATGAAACAAACACAGTATGTTGATAAAATAAGTTTAACTCTTAATCCTTTTAAAATTCGATTAAAAACTTGTTTTTATTGCTAAAATTGGCGAGGTAAAGACGATTTGTCACCTATTTTCACGACGTCACCATCATTACATAATTGCCGTTTTGAGAACGTTTTATTCATCGAGCCGAAAGGTGGTACTAAGTTAAATGTTTGAGATGAAACGAAGGAATTGTTCGTTTTGAATTCTAAAGAATCATATTTTGAAGGCATAATAATATAATCATCACGACGTCCCCAAGGTAATCGGATTGAGTCGGACATACGCCTACAGACTTTATAAACTTTGTTAACAAAATGGAACGCACAATACAATTATTAAAATATTAAAATATTGAACATTCAGTTTTATATATGGGTTATCATGTTCACTCCCTTTATGAATGACTTAATAAAACTTGATTAACTTTAGCTTGGGTAACTACGGCAATTTTCACACACGGCGATAAGAAACTTTTTTGTGCCCTAAACTGTGATCAAGTGTAGATCTAGTTGTCTGAAATATTGGTGATGGGAAAAGTCTTAGTTGTTATGCTTTGTTATCGTCCTATCCAAAGATTGAGTGACGATCGCAGTATTCATCTGAATCTTTCCAACCACGTGCGTTTTTCGCTGGGAAAATGACGCTTGCCAAAGATAGGGAGAATCGAGCATGTTTTTTTACCATATTGAATACAAATTATAGAGATACGTGGCGCGAACAATGATCGACACCTGGTCATCTTCGATTCTTGCCAAGATATTTATTATTGATGGAATTGCAGAGTCGGTTTTACTCCGAACACGGTCATGTTTCGTTGACGTTGTTTTCAGAGAAATAAACCGCTCCCAAAATCTGAACACTGTTAGTAGCCGTTAATTTAGAGATATTGAACGTGTGTAAAATAATTGTCGTGAAAATAGCAATTTGACTTTATATTCGTACCCACACCATTGCGATGCAAATCGTTTTCGGGCACAATCTTTATACGATATAAATCAAATTCTAATTTGTTTGTTACGATCTAAATTGATTTCTAATTCGTTTTTAATGAAAACCAATTCGTTTTTCACGAGAAAACGACTCTTATCTGTAGCTCTGGATATATCAGCTTCCCCATTATATATTTTAATCAATAGTTACATGGCAATTGAGTTAAAACCATGATGCACCTGAGATTTAGTGTTGGCATTAATCTATGTTGTCTTGCTTAAATATTGTCTCAACATTCCAGTAAAACTTGAAAACGAGACAATAAATAAATTATTTAATAATGCTGATAATATTCTGCATAATTATGTTCTAAGTTCTTTGACAAAATGATAACACATGTAAACATATCATTCATTTATTATTTATTCAAGATAAGTAGATCTAGTCATGCTAAAAAAATAATCAAATAAGTTCATTTGTGAAATATAGCATTTGAACATTTTAAGTTCTTCTCACTTATTGCATTACTAAAACCCAGATATCAAACATATAGTAAGATTTTTATTTGTTCCAAATATTTTCAGCCTGGCTGTTGGAAAATGGGTTTCAGGATTCAAACTTTGAGGAGTTGTCCCCAGCTGAACTTGACATGGTACTTCAGAGATTCTATGCTGCGCTGCAGAGCATAAAGGGAAAAGAGTATTCGAAGTCTGCTATAGTTGGGATTCGTGCTGGGCTAAACAGGCATCTCACAAGTCCGCCGTTTTCCCGTCTGCTAAACATCATGAATGACCGGCCATTCATGCAGTCGAATCAAGTGTTGACAGGACTTATCAAGGGCCTAAAAAAAATAGGCAAAGATCTGTCAAAGCACAAAGAAGCAATTTGCGAAGAGGATCACCAGAAACTGTATGAAAGTGGGGAGTTTTCTGTCACTACCCCAGAGACTTTGCAAAATAAAGTAATGTTTGAACTGATCGCTCAATTCGGTAGAAGAGGTAGAGAAGGTTTATACAATTTGAGGAAAGATTCTTTTGTTTTCCGAACTGATGTTAGGGGCAGGAAATATGTCACATTAAAATACAATGAGGCTGACAAAAACGTAAAAGAACCAAGAATGTATGGTACAGGTGATGAATTTTGTCCCCTTCTGTCCTTTGAGAAATACAAGTCAAAATTAAACACTGAATGTGACAGTTTGTTTCAACGTCCCATTCCTAGTAAAAAAATTACTGAATCTTCTGCATGGTATGAAAATGCCCCTCTTGGGGTAAATAAGGTCAACACGTTCATGTCAAGGTTATCTGAATCTGCGAAGTTGTCTAAACGCTACACAAATAATTGCATCAGGGCGTTTGTGTCAACTTACTTGCACCAAAAGGGCTTCTCTAATGAGGGCATCATGACTGTCACTGGCCATAGAAATGTTCAGAGTCTGACATCATGCATCAAACCTCATGATGATGAAAAAATGCATCTGAGTAATGCAATCACCTACAGGAGCACTAAATCCTCGCAGCCGTCTCTTCCATGCACTGCTACTGAAAGTCTCCCACACACTTCATTGTAAACTTCACCCAAAATATGTAATCTTACACAAATGTCAACTTTGCAACAGTCGCACCAAGTCACTGGTGTCCGAACAATGAGCATTTTCTCTGGACCCATTCACTCAAGCACCGTAACAGTTAACTATTACAACTCCAAATAAATTCATTGTAGCCTTTTTCGGATCGTTCTGGCAGTTTTGACTTGTTATAAATTGTGTACCAACTGTCAACACTTTTTAGATGAATTTTAGTAAAAACCAGAGTTATCCGAATCACTTTTTATTTTATTTCTAGATTCTATATCTCTAGTTAAATGTCGTAATTGTTTATATTTATATGTTATACATAAACAATATGAATTGTTTCTAGAAATCCACATGTTTTTGAGAGAAAATGAAAATAAAACGTGAGAAATACTAAATGTGTGTTCTTTACCGGAGGGGGGAATAAAAGGAACAGCCAACCAAACGTCATCCTTTCAACATCCGCTTTCCAAAAGGCTAGTTCAGGACATTTGAGAGATACAAGTGTGGAAGAATTGAAATAAAACATTTGTACCCGTGTATTAATGTGCATAATAAAACATGGGTACGAGTTTGGTTGCGTATGAATTAAATCACGAACGAGTATACACGGATACAGATGTTTTATTTCTTAAGTAAGACATACAAAATGAATTAGCCACATCGCTTTTAATTGGAAACAAACTTACTAAGAAGCCGACAAATTGTTTTCCGTACCTCAAAATCAAACCTCAAAACCCAACCACTGACTTTTTCCATAAGCTCATGTGAAACGTTCATCATATTTAGATGCAAAGAACACAATTATGGATTGAAATGAAATTTTCGTTTTTGACATCCATCTCTGCTGTCCTGTTTAAAGATGTTTTGTCTGTTTTATAACAATAACTAAGATAGGACAAATACTAGTAATGGAGAAAATCTGAGATGGAAATCCTTCAAATTTGGAGGTCATTGGCAGTTGAGGCGGGGTTGAAAAATCCGAATGACCATGCAGAACCAACACAGTCGAACGCTAAATTAGCAGACCATTGAATTGTTCATAGAATGTATACATGTGTTATTCTTTCTACACCAGGTATGCAGTGAGTAAAAAAACGAAGGCCAACAGTAACAAAGACGGCAAAGGACAGAGAGGAATTGATCAAATCTTGGCCGCACGAATAGAAGAATGTCTAAGGAACCAAGTGTCGCCAAAACGGAAAAGAAAGATGCTGCCTTTGGCTGGTGGTTCTGTTAAAAGCAAGAAGAAGAAAGCTGAAAGGAAACGAAAGCAGCCAATGAGAGTTACAAGGAATAGCTTGAAAGACATGGGGTTGGATGATCCTGAAGAAGTGAATGAATCAATGGAAGTTACTGAAGTGAAAGTGGAGGAAAGTATTAATTATGAAAGTGATAATGATGATTTTAATGACATGGATAATAATGATACAGTTGATGATGATTGTACGAATGAAGTTGGTGATACAAAGAATAATGTTGATAGTGGGGCAAAAATTGAGAACGAGAAGAAGCTGAAACAGGAGAAAGACCAAAATATAGCAGAAAGTAAAACAACTACCCAAAAGAATAGAAAAGTAAGGAAAAGAAGTGTGAATGCACATAAATGTGCAGAATGTGATAAATCGTTCTCTAGATTGTACCGATTGTTTAATCACCTCGACACAGTACATGATGGAATCAAACGGTACCATTGCGCAGTTTGTGGAATTATGCTTTCTAGAAATGATCACGTAACACGTCATATGAAATCCAAACACTCAAATTTATCAGAATATAATTGTGATCTATGTCCAGCCAGTTTCACGACTATCCATGAAATTGTAAGTCATGGTTTGATGCATAAGGATTACCGTGAGAAACAAGATCCGTTGAAAGACTTGAGTGAACAGGAGAAAGAAGTTGTGTTTGTTAGTTGTGAGATAGTGGGACAAAGGGAGTACGGGTGTAAACTTTGCTCGAGTGTGTTTAAAGAGCTGTACAAGGCAAGAGAACACGCAAACATTCATTTAGAACTGAAGCCATTTGAATGCGGTGAGTGTCCGTCAAGGTTCCATAGACGTGCCACACTTACAAAACATCAGCAGCAGAAACATAGTGAAGTTGCCCTGAAATGTCCAAAGTGTAACAAGAGGTATCAGAGCATTGAGATATACGAAGCGCATGTGGAGTCTTGTGAAAAGCAGCATGTATGTCAGGAATGTGGATCTGCCTTCTACAGCACAGTGCATCTGAAAAAACATAACTTATCAGTCCATGGTGAAAAAACGCATCAGTGTCATATTTGTACGAAAGCATTCCCGACAAAGTTTCGCCTCACCAGCCATATTAGTTATACTCATGAGGGCAAGGCGCGACCAAATAAGGAAATCATTTGTGATATATGCGGACTGTCGTTTCAAGGAACACATAAGATGAAGCGTCACATGTCCGTACATACTGGAGTCAAAGATTACAAGTGCGATCAATGTCATAAACAATACTTAGACTCGAACTCGCTAAAGAACCACATGATGACGGTCCATCTGAAAGTGAAGCCATTTGTGTGTGAAATTTGCGCTATGGAGTTCACTGTGAAGAGTAACATGCTACGACATCTGAGACGACATCGCGGGGAGTACAGGTTCTTTTGTGAGGACTGCGGGAAAGGGTTTATTGCTAACTGTGACCTGACGAGACACAAACTTACCCATAATCCATCCAAAGGTGAGTCTCAATAAATCAACCCCTCACCTCTGATAAATGTTCAAGATTTTTACATAGAGGTATCATATTTTGTCATCCAACTTCATTCCTTTATTACCAAAGGTCAACGTATAAAAATAAAGCTTATGGCAATTTTCAGTCTGTAAAATCCATTGTTAACCATTTACCACTCATGGAACTTTGAAAACGTCATTCATGGATTAGGATTATTGGAAAGAACACTTGTTTATATCTGCTTACATATACTATGATGTTTCAGAATTCAGTGTTCTTCCATTGTAGATGAGTTGAAACATGCGTGTCAGTATTGTGGGAAGCTGTTTACAAGGGCTTCCAAAGTAATCATACATGAGCGAATACATACAGGTAATTATAGAATGAGAGATGTATGAGGGCATGAACAATGTCAATCTATACCCCTCCTGCTTATCACATACATATTTATATATTGTACAGGTAAAGGGGTAAGAAATGATACATGCACAGTCAAACCTGTCAACAAAGACAACTCACAGGAAGCTACAAATGTCGTCTTTGTAATCAAGGGAGTTCTTTGATGGCAGGTTCACATACATGAGAAAATCCAGTTGACAGAATACAGTGGTCTCTGTAGGCAGTATGTCTCTCATGACATGTAAAGGGGGG
>ENA-OREC01000959-OREC01000959.1-marine-metagenome-genome-assembly--contig:-NODE-959-length-13331-cov-13.318017_pt1 | contig 13331 bp, 8 predicted proteins | sample MGYA00248626_ERZ508543 | MGnify/ENA primary metagenome ERZ508543 (study PRJEB26211, sample SAMN05518279) | marine metagenome | isolation source: Puget Sound, Washington, USA | host: Bankia setacea... | reverse complement strand
TAACGCCACTCAGACACCAGGTTTGATCATTGTTCCTCAGTAACGTCACTCAGACACCAGGTTTGATCATTGTTTCTTTGTAACGCCACTCAGACACCAGGTTTGACCATTGTTTCTCAGTAACGCCACTCAGACACCAGGTTTGATCATTGTTTCTCAGTAACGCCACTCAGACACCAGGTTTGACCATTGTTCCTCAGTAAGCCACTCAGATACCAGGTTTGATCATTGTTCCTCAGTAACGCCACTCAGACACCAGGTTTGATCATTGTTTCTATGTAACGCCACTCAGACACCAGGTTTGACCATTGTTTCTATGTAACGCCACTCAGACACCAGGTTTGACCATTGTTTCTATGTAACGCCACTCAGACACAAGGTTTGACCATTGTTTCTATGTAACGCCACTCAGACACCAGGTTTGACCATTGTTTCTCAGTAACGTCACTCAGACACCAGGTTTGATCACTGTTTCTATGTAACGCCACTCAGACACCAGGTTTGATCATTGTTTCTATGTAACGCCACTCAGACACCAGGTTTGACCATTGTTTCTCAGTAATGTCACTCAGACACCAGGTTTGATCACTGTTTCTATGTAACGCCACTCAGACACCAGGTTTGATCATTGTTTCTCAGTAAACGCCACTCAGACACCAGGTTTGACCATTGTTTCTCAGTAACGCCACTCAGACACCAGGTTTGATCATTGTTCCTCAGTAACGTCACTCAGACACCAGGTTTGATCATTGTTTCTATGGAATGCCACTCAGACACCAGGTTTGACCATTGTTTCTATGTAATGCCACTCAGACACCAGATTTGATCATTGTTCCTACGTAAAGATACAGCTTTTGGAATCAAAGGTATACGATAGCACTGTGGTGTAAGATTATGCCATTTGCAGTACTAGGTAAAGCTAAAAAATTATATTAACATTTGCACAGTTGAAAATATGGTGTAAATTGAAATCAGTTGCTCTCTTTCACAAAATACTCAATTTTTCCCAAATAAGGTCATATTCTTACTATAGTATTTACTTGTAACCTCGCCGTCTTTAATATTCATAAGGTTAGAACAAGGAAGGCAGACGGAGCCTAAGTGTTAATACAGCCCCTTGCCCCCTTTTCCAAACAACTTTTAATGTCAGTCAAGAATAAAATATTAGATAACTAATTATTGAACAATTAACTTTCTTTCTTAGGTATAAAGTAATAACACTAGTGTCAACGAAGAATCATTGTTTGATTGGGATAAAACCAGTTGGTTGATTCTAAATCTCTATCTGTACTGTATACCCCTTAGAAAATGGTGCTTTTTACGTAATCAATTCATCTTTATGCCGAGGAAAAAAACACATTATTTTGACAGCTATGTGGGTAGATGTTATCGAAGTTGAAACTCTAGTTATCACGATGATCTGACCAAATTTAATGGAAAAATATGGGTGTTTTACTGAAGTTTTTGCAACAATTTTACACACATACATTCCATACTGACTACAACTATGTCATAAACAATTACGAGTCGAGTTGTCGAGTTGTCGATCTCTTTTTGCTCCAAATCTACAAAATTTAATTTCAGGGTACTGGCGAACAACATGGGAAGCATAATTAACATAGGTAAAAGTTGTTAATTGTGTTCCAAGAAAATCAAATGTACGTCAACACAAAGCTCATGGCTTAAATTAATTGTCCTATCTAAGAAGGTGCACAAAACAATGTTTAACACAGAAAGTTTTCACAAAAAATGGAAATGTCTGAAAAAACATAAAATCACCAGGATCTTTAAGACTAGTTTAGAACTTGTAAACAAACAATACAGGCGACGTCTGATTTCTATTCTATAACTATCATAGTGTCAAATGATATGTATACCACCCAACAAGTATAGTTTACCGTTAACTCAGTAAAACTTTGCCACAACAACCTTACTGTGAATCAAAAACTACTCGCCATACTATAGCATATAAATCAGATGAACAAATTAGTTTTTTACCATCTAGAAACATTGTGACTACTCTTCAGTTTGAGGGTGATTTTCTTACACAGTAATCCTATCTTGATGAGAGGGTATACATACATCTATTGGAAACAAACAAAATGGATGACAATGATTATACAAAGACAGTTACATGTTTATATATAGGGGTACAGGCATATAAGATGAAGTTGCAACAGTTGCCTTAAGTTAGCAGATACCAAACCCAAGCAGGACTAGCTCCCTTTAGGGGTCAGAAGAAGATAACACACACCAAAAATGAATGTGTTAACTCTACCGTTCAATATTTAGAATGGTAAAACACATATGTATGACAACGTATTCTTGTTGCCACGGTGAAATCTAGTCATTGGTAACCATGGCAACCTCATTCACATTGTGTTGGGTTACTATGGTACCTTATAAGCCTAGTGTTTGGTTACCATAATAAACAAATAACATTCGTAACCATGGACACCTGATTTACTTATTGTCTGGTAACCAAGGCAACTGTTCCTAGCATAGCACAGGTGCAGGCATATATTTAATGTTGTCCACTGCCAACAACAGTTTTCATGTTTATATGAGAGAGATAGAGAGCACATTTAACTAGACACATTTTTAGAATGATTACGTGTAGACAATACAAACTGCTTTTTCATACTTAAAAACATACGTAAATCTATATTGTACCTGAAAATCTAGTCTTTTTTCAGTAGGACATCTAAAACTGTTGATTAAAAAAAGAAGATGAAGACAAAAACAACCTCTTATTTATGGAGAGAGAAAATAATTGTCAATTAGGGTAGGTTATTATATGCCTACTTTCTGACTGTGTGTTCTTAATGCTTACCATGTGGACCATCTTGAAGATTTGTAATAATGTTATCCCTGTCAGTTTTACTAGTATATTATTAAAGCCTTTAACTTAGGTTAGTATGATAGGTTAGAAAAGATATCGACCTAAAAAGTGATATAAATAAACTTACTAATTCAAAAGCATTTAAGTTTAATGCCATCATAAGAATGTTCTATGATTAATCAAGTGTAGTTAATTTAGTAAAGAAAGAAAGAAAGAAAAGCAGTTTGTATTGTGAGTCTACACAACAAACAAAACACAACCGGAACGAAGCTGTCCTAAGTCCTGTTAAAACACAGAACCAAACTGTTAGTTGAGTGATTAAAAATAACCGAAGACAATAAATGTACTAAGTTTTAAAAAAAATCTAAAAAATCGGATGAAATCTTCGATAATTGTCTAACCTTCTATTGTGATATATTAAAACTAAAGATGGGAGATCCAAATAGTTTAACATAGAACTATAAGGACAACTCTGCCAACAGGTTCTGATTATTTGTACTAATCATCTTTCTTTAAAGGAGATTCAAACAGGGATGAAAGTATTGAAGACATTTTTAACTGATTATAATACAAAAACTTGAAACAGTATATTATTATGATATTTACTCAAAGATTAATCGAGGAATGAAAAGCGATGAAACTAAATTAAAAGAGACACAAAAATGGAGATATTTATTTAGACAGGTTTTTTGTATGCCTGTATATAACACACGTATTGGCATAAAAAAATGGTGATTAAAAATGATACAGGAACAAAGTAAATACAGAAAAAAGGAAAACAATGATATTTTAAGAAATATTAGAATAAAAAAAACAAAAAATTGAATATGCATTGTAGAACCATTGAAAACAGGTTGTATTAAAAGTACATCGGGGTGAATGCAAAAGAGTTCTATCTGTTTCTTTATTAACTAGCAATTTAAGGAACAATTTGCCTTCATAGCTCAACATACATGTATTAAACCTATATTGAATGTTAGAGATCAAGTCTGAGTTAGGAAAAAACGAACAAAATCTGATAAGGGTAAAGTGTAGTCATTTGCATAATGTGAAAATAAAAATACTACATATAATTGTTTTAAACTTTGTGAACCTTCACTTAGAATTCAGCACTTTTGTGAGGTGGTTTTTTATCTGCTATACTATGTTAATCACTTCCTTTGTTTTGGTTGCAACGTACTCTGAGCAACAATATGGAAAAGGGCATGTGGTGGGGAAAATATATAGTTTTCAGTATTTTCAGAGATTATTGAAATATAAATACTTAATTAATTAAAGGTACACCTGTGTTAATCAACTTGAAAACTGAAAAAAGTATTTTTTTATTTTTTTTTATTCATGAGTATTTGTGCATAAATACCACATTTTGAATCCTTTATTATGGTATAGATACGGTAGATCATAGTTGTTCAAAATATACGAATGAAGCTGATTTAATAAGGGGGGGTCTCTTTTAATCAAGTTATTTGAGAAACATACATTATGCCACAAATGAAGCCACTAGTATCCTTATTTGTTTACATGATTCTATTGGAAAATGACTTTCTCATATGTTTTCTATCTTTAATGAATGCTTAGGTAAAACATTGTGGGTCAGAAATTTGTATCTTTAAATATTTGACAGTTACTAAGATGAACACTTTCTATCTACATTTGGGAGAGAAATATAAGTGAACATGTACATGGCTGCCATTTTTTTCTAAATCACAAGAGAGAACAACACTTTCTATATAAAACTTTCTTTCGAAATTAACTTAGCTTAAGAATAAAAAACAGACATGGAGGAATATTAGCACATTGTTTTCAGTTTGGCTAGGTATCAAGCAACAACAAATTGTTATTAAAATTTAAACTATCTGTTGACAAAATCATCTGTTGACAAAATCATATGAACATGGGAATTACTGAAGTTGTGGACAACAAAGATATTAATGAAACAGTTGTGAAAAAAATTCTGATACACTTACGACATTGAGCTCTTACAGATTTGAAAGCAAATACATAAAATATGATATCGTAACAAACAAATCCACTGGATGTTATCAACTCTACATGGTACAAACTTATGAACCAATCAAAACAGAGTTTTCAGGCAAGTGGTGGTGTATTTGAAAATCTTGCACAATTTTAAGGGTAGCATTTTCCGTATCTAAACAGCTTGGTACAGCTTTGCTAAACCACTTGTGCAAAAAAAGAATCAGCCACATATATACGGTTTGAATTAATATATTTACCTCTTGATTAAATCAAACAGAGGTTAACGTTTCAGAGGTATTGTTCTATTTTTAGAAAGCTGTTTTTTCCCTTTTTGGACAGAGTCAGCTGTTTCTGAGTTAATAAGATCTTGAATTAATTGCGTAACTTTATGTTTTGCATAGTTCTTTAGTAAAATGGTAGCCTGAAATCGCGTTGTTAATCAGTTTATAGCATATCATTTTCATTTCATGATCAATAATAAAAGTTTGTTCCATATAGAGTCATTAACACAACAAGCAATACACATTCTGTTTTTTTCTCTACAATACAAAATACAAGTTCCATAAAAAAGAGGAGTTAAAAACATGGAAAAAAGAGAACTACAACAATATTAACAACAGGAAATAATTATATGAAAACTTGAACAGTACTTTACATTTAGCCACTGAGTTATGTATACAACAGTGGAGTACAAAGTTTTGAGCTGCTTCTTGATGACAAATGCTATACTTAAATCAACACAGCCCTATGTTTATTATACAGATGACCTATTATATAAACCTAGTCTACACATATAATATAAAGTAATATAACATGGCAAATTTGTTATCATAGATACACAACATATTTTTTTCTTCATATAATGTACACATATTATTGAATACAAACAAACAATAGAACATTCAATATGGGGGTTGCAGATGAAATATGGAAATATCTTACATGGATGAAATGTGAATCAACTATGATGCCCTGTTGCGTACTCTGGAAAAACAACTTCAATTGTGACATATTATTACCATTGCTATTATAAGCCTGGGACTGTAGTTATTTCTATATTTTTTATTTCCAATTTTTGAATTCATTTTTCACTAAACATTTTCTATATCTAAACTTTCTTGACACTATGATGTGTTCTATTTGTAAAATTATATTTCTCAAATGGCTAAAAAAATCCAAATTCTAGGTTTGTAAATAATTTTCTTACATGGTGCCAAAATTCCTAAATCTAGGTTTGTAAATAATTTTCTTACATGGGTGCCAAAATGTCCAAATTTCTGTTTAAATCACTTTGAGTACTAGTGTATCGCAGCGATATCATGTTCATTATTATCCGTTAGTCTTACAGAACGAGCTTCCATTAAACCAATCATTCATAGGTCCATTGTGAGTCGATATGATTAAGCTATGAACTATACAGTTGATTTCTTTAACAGTCAACATTTTCGAAAAACAACAACAACATGGTATAAATATAATCACAACAGCTATTAAGTTACTTGGACTTCAATATTCAGTTCAGAATGCTCATTGAATCCGTAGGAATACCTAAATTTACATTTCTAATTTTGCTGTACACTGTAATTATATCATTTGAAATCAAGTAAATGAAATCTTGTAATTTTAATGTTACAACCACTCAATCAGGGCTTTCACAATTAATTTATCCCAAAAAAAGCATTATAAATTATATCTCTGTTAACTTTTACAACTTTGCTCACTTTAAAAGTTTTGTTTTTTTCAGATTCGTCCAGGACATAACAGAATTTTGTTCCACAATCCACATGCATATTTAGTCATTAATGCTTGGTAATAAAGTTAGTTACAACATCAAACACGATTGGTATATAAATATTATAAACTACGTATCAAAGTCTATAAAGTTGAAATGCTGCTTTCTCATAATTTCTGTACGGTAAAAAATTGCGACTTTACACGAAACAATCAATAAAAAATGACAGGTAAAGTGTGTTGGAATTAAAAGTTTAAATCTTCCACTTTCATTTAGCTTCACAGTTCTGATAGGACATCAAAAACACATTCACCTTGTAGCAGTAGGATAACGTTTCAAAGATTGAGATAGAAAGAATTTTAAGTATGCCATGTCTAATTCATATTTCTTAAAGGGGTGGTAGGGTTTCCTAATGCGGTGTAATATTGAAATTTATCACAGGACCAATCTTGCTGTCAATATAAATATGAACAGTATCAATATCTTTATATTACACATATCTAGTGGCAATATGGAGAAATTGTTCCCACTTAAAAAATATGTGATAAAAAGAATCTTAAACAATTTTTTTAATATAAACTGTAGTGAAATATATATTTGTTCCCATAACAGTTCCTAAACTCGTTTCATAAAATTGGTATCATATGACAACTCATGACATTGTAAGATCCTATAAACTGACAATGGGTATAGACCAATCTGCAGTCTGAGAGAAGAGAGTAACTTGGAACCCACAGAAAATAATCTGACAATTTCAACTTTCGGTTCTTAACTACACCGACCTAGTTTCGTACTGAACCTTTCTGCTGACGGATAGTCTAGAAGAAATAAATGTGCCACACCATGCAGCAAATTTACATTACATTGCATGCCGAAAAATATTAAAATTCTCCCACGAGACAAGAAATTATAGTAGCTGCAATATTATGCTATGTGGGTATCTGTTACTTGTAGGAGTTTGGGTTGTTTTGCATTTGTAACCAAGGAACCAGCCTGTCTCCAAACTTTGTAACTAGAGCATGGAGACAACCTTATAGTACTCTATGACTCTACATGCAAAATAAATGCAAGTCTTATTGGCATCCATGTCTACATTATCTACTCCAAGTACATGAATTTGGAAACTCGTTTCGTTAGTTAGCCGTATAGTATTCCGTTTTTTACCTCTTTTTGAAGATCTGTTAAATTCAATAATTAGTTTTCTATGTTTAACCTTTTTTGGGAGAAATATGTTTCAGATTTTATCATATACAGCAGAAAACGCCACATTTTTGGCTTGTAGGATCGTTTTATAGAGTAACTCTTTTATTTTCTTTAAAGGTACATTCCTGTCCATTAATATTCTTTAAATGTTAAACATCAGATCAAAGTATTTTATATTCATTTAAAGGTATGGATACTTATTATTAGTATCATACCCTGTTATGTCTAGATATCAATAAACAGTCACAAGGTCACCAAAGTATACAATGTGAATTCAGTAAAAGTTGGGATGATTCTTACTAAAAATATTACAGGAAAACAGTTTTATTATTCTTTCTGACCACAAATGAATATTTTCTTCAGGGATAATATTCATGTTGGTGCAGTTCTATCGTAAGTTGTCTTTCTTACACATTTTCAATATGAGATTTTTTCCAATGATCGTGAGGCCAAGTGTATCTTTAATGTCCTATCAACAACCAGGAGCTGATGTAATGGGAACCTGCACAATTATCACCAACCAATTAAACAAGGGTGATGTACATAATCATGTTTTTATCAATGCTGAACAGGAATAGGTAAAAGGTAAAAAAGTCATCAGAATTTATCAGAATAAAAATATGTCTTTAAAAATATTAATAAAAACACCATGCATGATAAAAAAAACACTTCAATAATGCTTACAGTTTCAAAAGAAAAAAAAGAAGGACATTTTCATAATTATTCAAAAATGCAAAATTTACACTTACGATATTTTTCAAAAACATACAAATATTTTTTTTCAACCAATTTTCATAATGCTTTCATGTAATGTGACAAAAAAAACAATATAGTTCATAATAAAATAATTTGTATAATGCTGATAATAATGCTGTAATAACAAGTCCGTGGTCTGGTTCAAACTTCTGGTTACATAAATACCCAAATATAAATGTTTGTGTGTGTACGCTATGTTCTAAAAGCAAGCTGTATGTTACAATGATCAACTCAAAGGGTGAATCCAAAATGGTTCTATCTGCTTATTCAATCAATAGCACTTAGAACCTTTTGGGCATTCACCCCTCAATGCTGTCGCTATTTATAGATGTTACTACAGTTTATATCCACTTTTAAGACGATTTGCCGTTAAACCCAATTTCTGTTGTTCTTGAGTTAGTCTTAGTAACAGAACACTGTATTTTTGAAAATACGAGGTGTACATGTACAAAGGGGTAGGTCTACTGTCATCAAGTTTTGTTTTTTGTTACAATTAACATTTTCACAAAATATGAACATAATATTCTAGGGTTTTTCACATTTACAGTTGATTATTGCTGTAACTAAGTTTTAAATGGGATACTCTTCTTGAAGGAGGTTTATCGCATCTCTGCCACTGTAGAATATTGAAGCAGACGCAACCAAACCTTTACCTGACAGTACAGATCATCAGTTGATTGACAGAAGCTTGGACAAAAATATCAGACGTCACAAACGTGTTGTTGAATGCTGCCTTTGTGGTGTCTGTGACATAACAGCGTGAAGGTCGATATCAGTCGGTTCCTTGCATCAACGTTATTATCACACTGTTTAACACATACATGTATAAGGAAGCTGGGTACCAACTGTTGATCTCTGAGTCACTGATATAGCACATGTTTCGTGAAGACTGATTGTGGACACATAGAGACTAAATGTGATCGAGCTAGCACAATAACGTGATCTGTCCATATAAAAGTAGTATGGTCATTTGCTGGGGGTATATATTATTGAAGCGAGCATAAATTATAGAATTATATGAAGGTGAAATCATTCTTCAGCAGGAAGGAAATAATCAACATAAAAAGTTCCGTCATCAAAACGCAAATTTCTAGACATAAACAATCGAGTTCTCTGAATACACATCGGGTACACAACACTGATAAAGGAGAAGCGAAACTATACAACAATGTTTTTGATGTCAATTCTAACGTTTGACGCACTGCCCTCATTAAGTTAATCGTGAGTTTCCACTAGGACATGGAGAGAAAGATGGTGGCATTTGCTGAGACGCGTAATTCTTTATATGCTGCAGACTAAGAAAACTATTGGCTAACATATTCTCCGGGCGAGACGTGATTGGTACGTTCATATTTCTCTCTAGTCGTTCGTTCGACAATCGATCATTGATAAGCCTCTCATTGACCAATCGCTCGTTTACTAACCTATCAACTTGATCAGTCTTTCTGAAACTTAGCGGATCATATGGGAAATACCTAGGATTTGACATAGATGATATATGGGGTAATGAAGGGCTTGATGAGAGTGCCGATGACAGTCCAGAGTTCAATCCTGTGCCATAAGCATACGGAGATGTATTTGAGCTTGTCGTGCAGAATGGGGCAAGGGGCATAAATGCTGACGATACAGATGATCCAGGACCTTTCAGTAACGGCGACTGAGCCTCTTGTTGATTCTTGTCCATACGATCGAGTATCCGCGTGAAATCCATGGCCGTGTCTAGGCTGGAATGCTCTGAAGGCTCTTGCTTCACCGGATGCTGATGCTGCATTTTGGCATTCTCACCAGTGTGCTTCAACATGTGCCTTGCCAAGTAGGTTTCTTGTGTGTAAGCCTTGCCACAAATCTTACAGATCTGAGTTTTTATATGCTTTGTTTCACTGTGTTTTGGTATATGTTCGCGTAGCCCGGCCTCGTCCGCGTAACACTTGTAACACGAGTTACATCGGTACGGTTTGTCGGTCATGTGACTCCTAGAGTGCGACTGAAGGTTGGAGAGCTGAGAGAAAGCTTTACCGCAGCCAGAGTGATGACACTTGTACGGTTTCTCTCCTGTGAAATACACAAAACAAAAAACTTTGAGCGAAAACAACAACAACCCATATATCAAAGGGACACAACTCTGACAAATGGAACAATAATGACTTGAGTTATCAACCCTTGGACACTGTATAGACACATTCAATACAATATTACTTTTATCTCAAATAACAAAGTAATAAATTGCAAGCAGAATAATTTTTTATTTCTTACATTTTGTTAGGCATATAAAGAATTCTGGTATATGGTGCACTATATTTGGTCTAAATGAGGTAAACTGAGTAGAGTCAGTACTGCTGTACAATAAAACAACTGCTAAGTACCACCTTGGTAATATAATGCTTACAATTAAAAATGGATTTTCGCTCAATATCAAAAATTACATATTCATCTGTACTTAGCCACACAGTACTTATTATGCCCTTTTGGAAGATAAAGACAACTGAACTCGGTAAGGACTATATCCTAATAATCATATACTGAAATAGTCAAAAATAATAATTAACAGGTTAGTCTTAAAAGATTTTTCGTACTTGCCGGCAATTTGAAAGTAGGTTAACCAAGGCTGTGTTGTTTTTTCTTCACAACTCAACACAGATTCCTTCATTAGAAGCATTTATCATAGTATATGTATGCTAATTCCTTAAAATATATTTTGTATGAAATTTATTTATTTGGAATGAAAGGGAAACTTTAAGGTCTTCATAATATCAGTGACTTAACGCAAGATTTCCATACACCGGTCTTTAAAATATATGGCGATATACCTGTATCTGATTGGGTGAAAAAATAGGTTAGACACTTATGACAAATATAGACTAGTGTCGTTGTTTTGCGTACCTGTGTGGGTGCGTATATGCTGCTGAAGGTGGGAGAGCTGGGTAAACTTGCGCTCACATATCTCACACTTGTATGGTTTGATCCCCGCGTGGATACGGTTGTGCTGAGACAAATAGGATGAGTTAGCGAAGCACTTCTGACACTGTGGACATCTGAATGCTGACGGACTGAAAATACAGAGACAATAGTATGATCTAATTTGTGAATGCTGACGGACTGAAAACACAGAGACAATAGTATGATCTATTTTGTGAATGCTGATGGACTGAAAATACAGAGACAATATTAGCAAAGTGTACTTGATAGTGATACAAAGCTCTCTTACAGTTGAAATTTGAGAGTTGAACAGAAAACAGTCATAACTGCAGTCTTATTTTATACATTGTTAAAACAGTTTTCAGTTCATTTATACATACAATAACAAAATATAAAAGTGTTTCAACAGCACACAAAACAGTAATAATATACAGCTATATACTTGTAATTCGATAGTGGCCATTGTTTTTAAACCTTTCATCCTATTCATATAATGTACCTTTAACTCTCTAAGCTTGTGTACCTTTAACTTATAATGCATTCTTTTCTTTATCAGCTGTTTCTGCATTTGTTTAACGCCTTCAGGAATTTGACACTGACATTTTATCACGCAACTACATTTCCCTGACAGTGACATTTCACTTTCCCCCACCCACCCCATCTTGTTATCACGCAGTCAATGCATCTTCCCCCGAATGTTTGCTTTAATTTGCCAATGTTTTAGAAAAGTTGGCTCTTTCATGCTTTGGTGCCAAGCTTGTAGATAAAGCTGCAGTGTGGTGCCAACTAATTCCACATCATTCCAAAGAAAGTAGAATTATTCAAGATTGTCTCGGTCAGGTAACAGTTGAAACATCCTGAGTAAAATATTGAGGGGTGAGTGGAAAAGGGGTTTAAGTGCTATTGAATACACATGCAGATGAAACTTTTTTGCTTCCACCCATTGGAATTATTACCAAAGAAAAGAAAGTATATTTCAAATATCGTCTTGTTCCTTAAGGAATGTCGTCAACTAACAGAGAGTGAATTAATTCTTTAATATTATCTACTTGTATCTTTAAGGCATTTTGAGTATTTCCAAAATCTTAATTCCACTCAGACACCAGTTTATGGCAAGTTATAGGAGTAAATATACAAATAGGTTGACTGTGCTCACATTAACAGGATGCATAGATTGGAATATATTTTCATTATCATATACTATATAGGTTGATTTACCAGCATAATACTGTAAAGCGTTTTAAAGGAGGGATTATAAGCCTTTTATAAGAACTGTGCTAGCCAATTTGCCATCTTGTATTCCAGCCTAGATACCAGAATGTACAGCTGTCCTCATCCCAGAATGTACAGCTGTCCTCATCCCAGAATGTATAGCTGGCCTCATCCCAAAATGTACAGCTGGCCTCATGAGAAGGCAAACTTAAGAAGTGAACATAACAAGGTTCGTACTGCGTCTTCCACCAGCAGCATGTACAACCCTTTTGCTTTCACTCACCAACTTTTCAAATTAAAATAATTCCAAGTGTCATTTCAACAACGGCCATAAATGAGAATAAATACTTTTCATAATTTTCACAGTGTTTAGTTTCAAGCAGGTGACGAGATATCACATTAATTTATTGTGTCAGAAGATGCAGCGGCCCAATTAAGTATAGAACTAGTTATCTGTTGTGTCAGTGTTTGTGTTCTCACCTGAACGTTTTCATGTCCTGTTTATGCACCTGTTGGTAATGGATTAACATGTCCGACTTTGTAGAGAAAATCTGAAAGAAACAGACAAACCAAAATATAGAAACTGACAGTATCATACAGTATGTAAACTTATCATACAATATATAAACTTATTATACAATATATAAACTTATCATACAATATATAAACTTATAATACAATATATAAACTTAT
>ENA-OREC01000958-OREC01000958.1-marine-metagenome-genome-assembly--contig:-NODE-958-length-13332-cov-14.375104_pt1 | contig 13332 bp, 6 predicted proteins | sample MGYA00248626_ERZ508543 | MGnify/ENA primary metagenome ERZ508543 (study PRJEB26211, sample SAMN05518279) | marine metagenome | isolation source: Puget Sound, Washington, USA | host: Bankia setacea... | reverse complement strand
GTAGAGGGAGTCCAGTATTGAGGGGTTTCTAGTGTAGAGGGAGTCCAGTATAGAGGTGTTTCTAGTGTAGAGGGAGTCCAGTATAGAGGGGTTTCACTGTATTACTTTCAAGCTTACAATCAGGATATATTATATTTTCAAAGACTGTAAATGGGATTGATTTTGATTTAGAAATAATCTTATTACTTAGGTCAAATGTGGGTCGCAGTAAGTTAAGAATGGCCTTGTAGAGTGGATTGTAACTTTGCTCTATAATATTTAAGTACGTTATTGTTACATGAAACCATTGTTTAACTTGGGGACATTATAAAATAGTCAAAGTATTAAACTGATAGCTATTGTTTTAAGATAGGACTTTTTAGAAATGACAATAGGATGCATAGAATCTTGCAGTTTCGTTTGTGGTCTCATTGGAAATTTCATGAATTAGCAATGCAAAGAGGTACGTTTTTGATTTAAAACAGTTTAAAATTAGTATATGCTAAATTTACTCACAGCCATATTAGATTTGCATGGAAGAATATTTTATAATACTTCCTGCTCAATTGGACCTGGAAAACAAATAAGTTTGGAATATTTTACTTTTATTAGAAATGGTTCTTTACGTTTGTGTATTGGACTATAAATGGTATTCGAGTCCTGAGAAATCAGATTACAACAATGTACTCTCTAGCAGAATGGGGTCTTATTGAGAAGCAGCATAAAACAGTTCAAAAGGAATATGTGTATATGTACCATTATTGCATTAAAATTGCTTTGAAGTTTTATATAAGTATGACCTCAGTGCATATATTTATGCTTATAGTTGTGTGGTTGTTTTGAGTAGATCTAGTGTTGTAATATTTTCTTTTAAACTCTTTTCAGGGCAAAGAATTCACCCCGTATGACATCGCAGTCATCAAAAGCTATAAAGATACTGCTGAGTACTTAAAACAGAAAGGTGCTGTGCCGTATAAGGATCTGTCTAAAGAGGAAAAAGAATCTTCTAAACCGGTAACAAAGTCAAATGGCAGCGCTGTCAAAGAAGAGCCAGATAAAGGTAAAAAATCCCCAACAAAAGAAAAGAACAGTCCAGTGAAGGAGAAAGTTGATAAGGGATCTACATCACCTCAAAAGAAGTCTAACAATGAGGTGAAGGCTGTGGCTGTTACTAAAGTAGATACCAAAGATACCAAAGAAAAGAAAGAGACAGACAGTAAGGCTGAAAGTAAGACTAAGGAAAAGAAAGTAGAAGAAAGTAAAGGAAAGGATACTAAATTACCAAAGAAAGATTCAAAAGAACAAGCTGTAGAGAAGGACAAGGAAGATAAGGCTGTGGTCGTTAAAAAGGTGGAAGAAAGTAAAGGAAAGACTGACATTAAAAGTAAAACTGAGAAACAAGAGGCTAAAAGTGATAAAGCTGAAAAGAAAAATGCAGATGATAAAGGAAAGGAGGACCCAGTAAAAGAAGAGACACAGAAGAATGTAGATAGTGAGAAACCTAAAGAGGGAAAACAAGAAAAATCAGTGACAATGGGGACCACAACAAGCTCTCCAGGTAAAGCTAAACCTGTAAAGAATTTAACAGCCTTAGATAAAGTGGAACAAAATGGGGAAAATGAGGAGGCTGAAACTGGTGATGCAGCACCTAATAGTAAAGCAGACAATAGTCATATAGAAAATGGGTATGAATCAGATAGGGGTAGATCAAAATCAAGACTGACAACTAAGAGTGGTGGGAAAAAGTCAAATTTAGACAATGTGAAAGAAAGTGTTCGCTGCTATCAAAATACACGCAATACGTCTCGGAGTCTTCAGCAATTAAAGCGTGCACAAATTCATACGGGGCCCATGCATGATATCGTGATGTTTAGTAAAATGATGGATAACTATCGCCGTGGCGTTATGGGAGAGGAAGAAGAAATGGATTTGCGGAATTATGCAAATTGGGACGGTTATCTGAATGGTAAGTTGTGTCCCTTTATCTTTTTGTTTTGTTGATAAGAAATGTATACATGTACTTGGACCTATTGAACATTTGATGCTTTTTTGTGTGAATATTTTTACATGTTTTTATAGTCATGGTTTTAATTGTTTTTCATTGCAGATGATAAAATGTTTATTTCAGATTTAAAGTTATTACTGTATTTCAGTTTGGAAGTTCATTTCATTGATAAATTGCCAACCACAAAATGTCAAAGTGCTCAGAATTTAAATAAGTAAACAATTAACTTGCATAAAACTATGGTACCAATCAAGTTAATGTAGATAATAATGAGAAGAAGTTATAACAGTATGACTTTTTTTTGTATATTGAGTTGAGAATGTTGTTGTATGAAGAATGCATGTCTTGAGTCAAGCAATAGCTGTATTTCCAAGACATGAAAGTTAAAAGTTTTAATTTTTGATATCACAGTTTTACACCTTTACTTTGGTTTTAGTATATGATTGTTTATGGTTTAGAGCGTATACATTCAGTTAATCAGCTAATATTGTGTATTTTTGTGAAACCAGTTTGCAAACATTGTCGTCAGATGAAGAATAGACCCCAGTCAACACCCGCTAGAAGGAAACATTTGCTTGTTTATGATCTAGGCATTGAGTTTCTTTCATTATTTGTCTCCTTTCCTAGTGTTACTGTTGTCAACATTCCATTGTCCCTGATTGTTATATCATTTGTATGCCACAAAGTTGCTGAAAACGTATACACGAATCTAGTCTACAAAATATTGAAAGATCTCCTCATTAATAATAGTACAGATTACAGTAAACAAATTCAATCACCCAGTCAGGCAGTGTCCCATCAATGTTGTCATCTTGACCTCTGGACAAATGAAATCATTCATTTGGTGAGATATTACATGATGTACATGTTTCCAAAGTAATTTAAACCATTTGAATAAACCGATAATAGTAAGGCTGGCTTTATAAGCTTATTCTTCAACTTATTTGATAAAAGTTTATATTGAATGACAACTCATTTAAGATCCTTTATTTATGGGTGTTTGAATTACTATGGCTCCACTGTATTGTTAGTTATTATTTGTAGGATAGATTGTGAATTGATTTGTATACTGTTTCCAACTTTGGGCATCAATCAGTATTCATGTTTTCTTAGAAATTTGTTCAAGGGTCGCAACAAATATGGTACACACTCAATTTCCAAATCACAAACAAAACTTACTTTCTCAATTTGTGTTTTGACTCCTAATATTTTGAATAATGAGCAATTAGCATTTATTATTGTATCATTATTGTTAGACATGTATGCAGTGTTGTATAAACATTTGCTGAACCCTTGCACAGATTCATACTAAATATTGTCAGAAAAGTTTATGATATCACAGCTTTTTGACTTGATTCTTAACATGGAATCCCTGTAACAGTGTTGTCACCATTTGTATGTTGTATTGTCAATTGAGGATTGCGAGTGATACTTTTGGGGATATCTAGGACATCAAGGGTCGGATATTTCAACTGTCGAATGTGATTTGCTCTGTATAGCTGTGTCTTATAAATGTCATCTTCAACCCAAATCTGCAGGGGCAGAATTGCGAGAAATGGTTTTCATTTTTTTTTTTTATTGTCGGTTTATAATCGTTTATTTTGGTTTAATTGTAATGGAAGCATTTCTGCAACAATTTAACTAAGATAAACACCACCAGTAGGATAAACACCACCTGTAGGATAAACAACACCTGTAGGATAAACTAATGTAAATAGGTCAACAGAAGCAAGTTCTATTTTAATTGAACAATATTTGTCAGGGAAGATGTACAGTACCTACAATTCTAAAACTGTACCGTGATTTTCTCCTATGCACAAAGAAGGAAACAAGCAGTGTTTTATTTAATTGATAAAATATGGCTGTTACTACGGAGTCTGTGCTCCTGTCAATAATTATAAGCTTTCTAAAAAAAACTAATGCAGCACAATCGGTCTTGCTGTGTTAGAATCGAAATAAAACATCTGTACCCGTGATTTATTGCTGAATAAAATATATGTACTCGTCCGGGTGAGTGTAATTAAATCACTCGTGCTAGTGCCCTCTTGATTTAATTCATACGCACACGACTTGTACTTTATTTTATTCAGCAATAAAACACGGGTACAGATGTTGTATTTCTTAAATAGAATCAAGCTGAATGAATGAAATCGATTCTCCTTGACAATATACATGTTAGAAATAAAAGCCTTGTATGGACTTATTAGTAGGTCGTCAACCAGGTAAGTTTAAAACAATACATGTAAGTGTGTGATATAGAGATATATAATAGTGCATTGATGCATACGATGTTGTCAGTCGCAACAATGGAGATTGCAGTGTTTTGGTAAATCCACTAACAAGGCCATATTTTTTATCAAGTTTACTGACTCCAAAGAATAATACATTTTGTGGAATATTATCTGTTTAAGGTACTATTATATACTTCAGCAAAGTTATTTTGTGCAAATGGCATTGAAGTTTTCTAGGGTAAACGGCAATAATGTATCCTAAACAATAAATCTTACCACCATCTTTAGTAGAAAGCACTAGTTTATAACCATTTACATGGTTTTGTCTGCTGCTTACCTGTTAAAGATGCATGATTTGTGAAGACAGTATGACGCATTGTTTGAGCTGTTCATAAGACTGCCTACATTGTGAGATTCCCCACTATATCTAAGATTCATTATAAAGCTTAATCTCCATGGACAATATGAGCAGTTAACTGAACCTGGTAATTCTAGGCTTAAACAGAAACTTGCTGAAACTATTAGAGAAACAAGAAGGCAGTTATGACAGTTTACATTTCAACCCTTAAATTCATCTGTCAAGTAAGAAAAGGAAGAACCAAACTTTGCAAAATAACCAACCAGAGAACAATTTGTTTCTAATTATCACCATTTACTAACTGAATTTTGCAGTGTTTCTAACAATAATTATACAGACCAAACAAGGTTTCTTTCCTTTCAAGTTATTCAAAGCCAACATTGTCAGGCAAAGTTGACTGAACTTAATTGATTGAGCTACCTGAACCTGTATTGCATGTATGTATTGTCGTGTGTTGTATTAGATAGAACTCTTTCATAAAGTTTTCAGATGCATTTACGAAGAAGCAAGGAATAGAATGAATTGTATTCACATTCAGTTGTATTCTGAATTTTACAAATAAGTCTAAAATTGAAACTGTTTATTATACAAAGTTTTGTACCATACTACATGTATATATACTTTAAAGAAACTCTCTCTCAAACATGATATTACTTTATTATGCTGTTGATACTTTCATACTATAAGTCTATATTGAGATTTGTAAACCCAAAATATAATAGAAAGATAAGATGTTGTCTTTTTGCAATCCTTTGATACATTCACTCATAATTGATAACTTTTTTAACACATTTTTCTCACCAAGCCAATATCAGATCAAATATTTCTAAAAAGATGTTTCCGATTTAGTAATGATTGCAATAGAGTTTTCTCAGTTATTGATTTAAATGATCAGAAAGCTATACCAACTGATTTGTTAAAATAATGGATATGTAGCTACTAGATAGTAAACCTTTATCAATGTTCAATTTATATCTTCACCTGCATAGAGAACATTCAACAAGTTTTCTATGGTCAATATTTTCAACACGTTACCTCCCTTTTTCATGTCCAATTATTTCAACAAGTTACCTCCCTTTTTCAGACCAGCTGCGTTTTGTTTCACATCTGTATAATGGTGACAGTAAAACTCCAAGCGAAGTACAAGATATTGCAAAGGTATCTGCTCTGTTAGTCATAGAGCTATGCTAATATTGCAACCAAAGTTTACAAGCTCAGTAAATTGTTATATATAGCTATTGCTGTTCCAACTGTATGAAAAGCATCTTATCAAAAAACAATCAACGGAGTTTCAGCTGGGAAGACAGATTTTGCAAGTCATCACACTGTTTTAAGAATCCCTCCAAATTTTCCCAGCAAGGGTCGAATTTTCTATATAGAGACAGATTACAGTATATCTAGATTGTGTTCCAATTGATGATTTCAAGACAAATAATGCATCTGCAATTAATGAAACTTACTACTTGCCAATTGAGTTAACATGCTATATTTCAACAATTTGCAGATCTGGAAACTTTGGTTACAGCAGTCTAAAACATGTGATAGAATGTTTTGTCATTGTCTGACCACATGGTTTGAATTCATGTGGTAATGTTTAGTATGTTATAATGGTGAATTGTTATAATTGTATTTTGATAATTTTGTTTATTTAAATAGAGAGTTCATCCACTGATGTATTACCACAACTTGTAACTGCTGAGGTATTGTTAAAAGCAACTGCATGATTTTCAAACAATTATACACATAGTTATTTTGCTATCTTTTGTATTCATCCTTCTTATAAGTGTTCTCAGTCTGGAGCAGAATGTCTGTTTTCTGTTTTTGATAGTGGTTTTTTTGTTGCATCAATACCTGAATGTAAATCTTAGTTCTGATAATGTTATTAAGAGAAGTTTGCACTAATGCATTTTGTCCGATTAGATCTGATTTTAGCTTACTTGTCAGTTTATGAATTCTTAAGTGCCTTCAATATTATTATGTCACACCCATGTTTGATGCAACAAGGCTGACTTTCAAAAATCATTCTTTTCTGAACTTTATGCTTTTAATTAATGTCTGCATATCTACATATCTCTTGGCATCATTTTATACAATTTCCTCATCTGAAACACTTTTCTATGCACTTAGCATCAAAACATACACTCAGCTGGACCAACCCTCTGTTCTTGTTTACTGTGTACCAGTCTGTCTCAGCTTTCTGTTCAAACTAAACCCATCTTGTTTTACTAACACCAACTTTCTACAACCAAGAACTCATACATTGTACTAAGCTATGGTTTGCATTACTTGCTGTGTCACTTGACTCCTACAATACTTTCTATTAGATACTAGTACAACAGTTTACAGAATTAAGATTTTTGAGCACCAGTTTGAAAATCTACACTCCTCATTAATTGAAGAAAATACTTACTATCCAAACTTTTACTTCGTAATCAAGTGTTCTTTTTTCAAAATTGAGTGGCCCAAAAATGATTATACTTGCCAAAATATTCCTGGCTGATGATACTTTTGCAAACTATTGAGTGATAACCTCATCTTAGAGTTCCCAACAGCTGTTGTCAGAGTAAAATGTCATTCCTTAGTATTCTTTTATTAATCCCCCGCCACAGAGTGGGGAGGGGATCATAGGAATGCACTTTTTCCATCCGTCAGTCTGTCTGTCTCTCTGTAACATTTCGTGTCCACGCTATAACTTACATATGCATTGATGGATTACCATCTCACTTGGTTCAAATGTTGTCCTCATTGAGACGATGTGCAGTGACCTTGACTCGGATCCATACCTCAAAGGTCAAGGTCACATGAGACATTTAAAGGTCAAAGTACACATGCTCATTTCCGCACTATAACTTACGTATTCATTGATGGATTACCATCTAACTTGGTACAAATGTTGTCCTCATTGAGACAATGTGCATATATCCAATGTTATTAGGTTATCGATCAAACAACTTGTGCTTCCTATTTTCCCATTCTTGACCAGTGGTAGTGTACAATTTTGATCAGGTTCAACATACCAGTCAGGTTGAGAGGAAAACAAAATGTCCTTATAAATAACGGCGGGGGATATAGCCGTCCTTTGGACTGCCTTGTTACATATGTTAAGATTCTGTTTTCTGAAAATGATAAAGAAATAATCACTGCAACCAGTTATTGTCCAGCTACATAGATATGAGTTTTTGGTAAATGAAGCGTTTGTTTAAGTGACTGTCAGTTTTCCACACCTTTTCAGGCTAGTGATGTTGGTAGATGTTTGTAGTTATATGGTAGTGGCATTGCTGTGCTTCTTGTAGACATTTCTCATAATAACATGTACATGTTGACAGGTTCATACTGTTGTGAGTTGCCATAGTTACATGCTGTGATGGTGATTTTGTGGAAGTTACAATATAGTGGCCATGATGATTGCCATATTAACATCAATAACATGTTACCATGGTAATTTGTTATCATAACTCAATTTTGTCATTGTACAACTTTGTTTTGGTGATTTTTGTCATGGTTACATGTTGCCATGGTGATTTTGTGGTATGTACATGTTTTCATGGAGATTTGTTGTCATACTTACATGTTGGACTGGTTACTAATAGTGTGATTTTATGTGACTTAGGAACACCACAAGAAGTTAGAAACAGAGGCAAGAAACAGCAAAGCAGACACTGATAAAAGATGTGACAATATAGAAAAAGAAGAGGTTTGCCTAATTTCATTTGACATCAGGTTTCACTTGTATAGAAAGTGGAAATCCTCCACATCAGGTTTACTGTAGATACTGTTTAAATTTAACTTATTAAAAACCATCAATTAATCTTATCAAAATAACTCCAAAATATATAACCAGAGAAAATAACTATTTGAAACATGTTCATCCTCAGGTAGATCATTGAATGAAATTGATACTCAACCATTTTCAAATATAATCTTGCGCAGATGCCATTAGGCTATCACCATAAATATTAACTGTTTTATTATAACTCTTAAAGCAGATTGTGTCTAGATATGTTTGTAAAGGACTGCAGTGTTAATGCATTCAGCAAGTTGAGGGCCTTAAATGATGTAGACATTATGATACTGTGTTTGCAACAAGGACATGGTAAGGTGATGAAATGGCCTTTGTGAAATAGTTTGAAGCATATTTGAAGCCTAAAACAAAATAAAAGCTGTTTTTATTAAAAAAAACAATTTACTTTTAATGTATAAAACAAACAAGCTATATGTGTATAACATATGGTTATAGGTGAACATGATGGCTTTTTTTCTACTTTAAACATTTAAATTCCGAAAAGTCAGCCCCTTTAAAAACTAAATTCCTCACTTTTTTCAATCTTTCCTCTACAACCTACTTGCATCTAAACACAACTTTGTATTCTCTATTCATAAGTTCTTAACAAGTGAACATCAATTTAAAAAAAACATCTGCTATTTTTGGTGTTTTACAGATGGAAATATAAACTTGAGTATTCCTTCAATAAGTTTAGTTGATATAGTAAAGAGTATACTGTATCACAAATTAAAGCAATACAAACATTGTGTGTAGCTTGTAAGTGTATATGGATATCTGTGTATTGCATTGTTTCATTGTTCTTTAGTAATTGGCAATTAGTCGATTTGTACATGAGATTCTATTACAAAAGGTTCCCCTGATTTAGACAACACATTAATGGTAGTGATTTTGAATCTGATTGAAATGGATTAAAGCAGAGGCCAGTAGAGTTAATGTGCTTGTTGAAGGTTTATAGTAAAGTGAGTGCCTCATAGTAAAGTTAAAGAATTTGGGGGAAAATGGCGGAGTTATCATTTCTAAGGCATTTAACAGAGAAAAAGAACAAACGAACATGGAGGGTCATGGTTAGTGATAATGTTTTATAACTTTCCTTGATCTTTCTTTAGTCTGGTTTTCTTATTCTAATATTTTAGAGTATATTGGTTTAAGCATTATTTTAAGTACAAAGAAATGGTAATTCAGGAATTCTGTAACTAATTATCTGTAAGGATGGGGCTTGCAATACTATCTATGCAGAAAACAAAGGATAAAGTTAAAAAAGTTATTTTGAATTTTGAAAAGGTCATAATCATTCAGTGATATTCTTACTAGTTTTAAACTTTGCGTAGAAAGAGAATTTAATTTTAGCACTATGTTCAGCATACATAACCTTGATAATTAGATGTGAACAGTTTGCTGGTACTGCAAAGAACATGTACAAGTTGAGTGTTCATGCCATGGATCTGAAAATCTTGGTACCATTTTACTAAAGCACCTACACAACTTGTCATTATAACTCACTCAATTATTTGAATCTCATTAACTCTGAGACAGCTGATTATGTCCAAAAGACAAACCAAGCTTTTAATGCAATGAGAACAGGGGTATCGGAAAAATAAATATCTGTTGGATTTAAGTAAGGTGTTTATATTTTGAGCCATCCTGTAATATGCATGGAAGTTTTAAGTTTTGCGGAAGTCAGGTTTAGTAAAACTTGTACCCTTGTCTGGGAAATAAGCATAATGCACTGACATAATATTGTCATTTCTTAAATAAATTAAACAGAAATATTTTTAAGTAGTAACTAGCTTATAAGTGATCTCTTGAAAGGAAATATTTAACTTTTGTTTATAAAATACATGTACTAGTACATCATTCAATATGACAAGAAGATACATTTTGTAATATTAATTTTGAGTATAATTTTAAAAAGGAAAAACAAAACTTGCTGACCAATATTATATGCATTTGAAACATCCTATTGGCTGCATATAATATCTTTCTAATACCATGTTAATTAAAGTTGTATTGTTATTATGATAATCAAAGTAAGAATTAAGTAAAGACATTATAATGTTGGTAGTTCTAAAAGTTGCAACTCCCCATAATCATGTGATTGGATAACAAGATCATGAATGAATTAATTACTATTATCTGGCGTTGACCTATGTGTAAGAATTTCTTTCCACCATTGTTTAGGAGTTCCAGAGAAAGAAGAATCAAGATATGGATAAAGAGATAGACAAACTGGCAGAACGTACCGCTGAAATGTTCGACAGTATCAAAACAGGGGCTGCATCATCAGCAGCAAATGCTAAAAATAGAAATGAGAAACTGAAAGAAGATATGATCAAATCGAGAGAAGAGAGATTGCGTAGTTCCACAGATCCAAGAGAACGAGAGATGCTTGAGCGACAACAACTGTAAGTACATGTTTTAAAATACATTCAATAATCAGTAACTATGACAACTGTTGTGTACCCATCATAAGTTACACAATTTGGTTCTGCTATTTTGACCATCCAAACTTGAGATTGATCCACTATTAAGAACACCTGTTTTTGGTCCCAAACATCTCATTTTATTGAATATGGGTGTAGTTAAATCAGTCATGATCAGCAGTTCCAGTCAGTCACATCATGAACTGCTGCTCCTGTTTTATAATATTGTTTTTGATTGGTTGTCATCGTATAGCAGAGGTTACTGCACATATTAAATACACATATAATGTCACAAATATAGAAAATAATTCATAGTGTATATAAAATTGTTAATGGTGTTTAAACCATTTGTGACTTAAAAAAACTTACTGTCACAAACATTTATCTCTATACTTATTAGCAAATTAAAATATAAAAACTCTTAAAGTATATGACTACGTAGACTTAAATTTTCCTGTCTGCTTCTTTTATACAGTGAAGAAGAATTAGAAGAGAAACATGTAGAGAGAGAGGTAGAAAGAAGAGAGAAATTTCGACAGTGGAATCAACGGAAAGACGAGGATATGAGAAGACGTCTTTTACAAGCCTATAGACCATACTTTCCTAATGATGTATTCAGCAAAAAGTCTGGTAAGTCTAAGATAATTATATGAAAGATAGAAAGAAATGAAGGACTGAAGGCAAGGAAATATTGAAAGGGAGGAAATATTGAACGAAATTAATGATTGAAGGAAATGATGGATTGAAGGAAACGATGGATTGAAGGAAATAAAGGAAATGGAGAAAAAAAGAAATATGACCATTGATATAGTATACTGTGACAGTGTCTGCTGTTAAACTATCAAAGAAAACATCAAAGTATTGTCGTAGCTTTGATTTAATCTGTGTCCTTTGTTTAAACTGATGATTATTGAGAGAAATTCAACAATTTAATTTTTTTCTTTTCTCCTGTTTGTAGTGTGTGTATCAGGTGGGAGAATAAAGTCTGCAGGTCGTTTGCGAGTGTGTGACGTACCTCCTTCCCCTAGACCACGAAGAGCCATACAATCCCCTCGACCTCCGTCCACCAAGTCCACTAAATCAGAGACCAGTTCAGTGGCCCAGCTTCGTTCCAAGGCTGAGAAGACTCAGGTCCAGATGACACCTTATGGTCTACGGAGGGTACGAAACCAAGACAGACCAACTTATGGTAAAGAAGTTTTAGTATTAAATGTACTAGTAATATCTATTATAAATATGGTATTTTATCATTTAAAAGTTCCAATACTTGCAAAATGATAGACACATGTAAACTACTTGAAACTACCGTACTCAAATATATTTTATTAATTTCATTATTGAAGTTAGTTTTTAATCTAACCCCCAATATAAATTCTAGAGACAACAAGCGATAAAGATTCTACAAAACGTACCATGAACTCGATATTATTCATGGGACACTGACTTGGTGGTTTCACATTTTAGCTGATACATAAATTCAAATGTCAGTTAGTATAAGATGCTCAAGCTATTTATTTATGTATGTGTATATATACATCTAGAATCCACAAATTTAAGTGTGATGAAACATTTAAATTATAACTACAAAAAAAGTTTATGTCAACAAAAATATTGATTTAAAGTAACATATTAGATGTGTAAGTACTTGATGACAAATGTTACCTGCAGATGAAGTGGAAGCTGAATTAGCAGACGCCATATTCTTTAATGCAAATCCTCGCACAAAATCAGCCGATATAGCAGGTACTCAGGGATGTTAAATGTGCTGCTTTATGTCGGTGGGCAAAGGATTGTACTGTTTCTTGTTGCCTAGATTTGGTCATCTCTCCTATACTTTCCCATAGAATATGAACCAGAGAATTTAAAAGTTATAGATGTTTTTACTGTTAAAGAAAATCTGTGTAACTGTGTATACATTTCATACATGATTTGTACAAAAAGCATTATTCTGTTATGAACATAAAGAGAGATTTATTCAACTATATGTTTACAGTTCAGATATTACAGCAGTTTTGCTATGAATCATTCTATTATTTGACAGTATACATGATCTGCCTTTGTTTATAGAGTATATTCAATCATATTAAGAAGTTTGTTGACCTTAACGCTTGAAAAGGTTTTTCCGAAGTTCTGATGCCAGTGTTCATACCTTATGGAGAGTAGGGCAAATTGGCAATTGTTTTACATGTATCAATATTGTGCTATAACCAAACTTGTCCTGTGGATGTTGAAGTGGCCTTGGAAAAGGTAGCATAAACATGACTGATTTTACACAATGCAGTACAAATGATTACAATCAGGAAATACAAGTGTTGTGAGTTTGTAAGATAAACACACTATTGCCATGAATGATTAAATGATACCATAAATATGTGTTCCTTTCTATGAGATAAGATAGACAACATATCTGCAATGTTTACTATTTGATAATATAAAGTTATAAACAGTATACAGTCAGCGAATGGTGTTTCCGGCGTGGTGAACAACATACTGTCAACTTGCATTGTTTTACTATTTGATAAGATAAACAACATACTGTTAACTTGCATTATTTT
>ENA-OREC01000957-OREC01000957.1-marine-metagenome-genome-assembly--contig:-NODE-957-length-13336-cov-12.626442_pt1 | contig 13336 bp, 7 predicted proteins | sample MGYA00248626_ERZ508543 | MGnify/ENA primary metagenome ERZ508543 (study PRJEB26211, sample SAMN05518279) | marine metagenome | isolation source: Puget Sound, Washington, USA | host: Bankia setacea... | reverse complement strand
AATATGCTTCGTGCTTTATCCTATTCAAACTATGGTCAGATCAAAGTTTGAGGGTCAACGTGACTTTTGAACCAACCAATTTGATTTTGATTGAAATATATTTATCGGGGCTAATTGGAATGTCATAGTAACTTTATCTGCAGCAGGTACTTGTAATGACGTCATAGGAATGTGGGAGACGTTTGATTAGGTGTCTTGTACAGGTAATCGATTACATTCCAGAACAATGTTCCCTTTCGTGACAAGAAGGTATAATAACCTCTGGTTGGGTAAAATCTTTGGCATTGAGCAATTATTTGAAGAGTGGATTATCAAGTATTCAAGACTATAAAATCTGGTATGGGAAATGAGCAACGTACATCCGAAGTATATGCTCAAGTATTTGCTTTTAAGATGGCCTTTTTCGTCCCTTGGTTACAAATGGTGTCTTGAACAGGATTTTATGTTAATCTATATTTGTTTAGGTAAATACAATCATTATTTGAAGAGTGTCAGTAGCTATTTTACACGTCTACTAAGTGAAAAAAAGATTATCCAAAACATAATCTCATAAAGTATGGGGATAATTGGATTTTGCAACTTTTTTCTGGCTTTGAGGAAGAAGCATAGTTTTCTCATAAAAATGCCCTTAACTTGTCAACGGATATGGTTTAAATAAATAAAAGGGGCTGATGGAGTGGGGCTCCATTTAATCTCCATTATCTGGGTGTTTAGAGCCCAATAACATTGATGCTCAATTTACGGTCGAAACCCCCTATTCTAAACATCTCGCGGCGCGTGAAAGAATTTCCCATTATTGGTTCATTAATGATCTTTTGTTAGCTTAAGATCAAGTGTATCTTCTGATCTTATCTTAAAGACGGGTCAGTTGTCAATATTGGCCGACGTTGACCATTGTACTTGACCATCAGGCGCGCAGGGCTCAGGGAAAGACGATGGGAATGGGGTAGAAATATCGGGTTTTCTCTCTTCCATTACAGAGGGCAATTGAGAGGACAAGCAAAGGCAGCAAGAAAGCCCGAAACGTCTCAAATATAAAACTTCATGCTCAGTGATTACAGGCAAACGTTTGGTTTTTAAACAAAAGTCTCACAGGTTTCACGTACACTTAAGATTACCAAATAGCCCCGGGGGTACGAATTGTTACTTGTTGAACAATCTAAATATTGAATCAGTGACCGTTGTATGTAATAAATGTTACTACTGATTTTACCATACGGTTTATTACAATATTTATTACCCCTAACAAATCTTGAATTAAAACAATAAATCTCAAAAACTATTGACCTTCAGATCGTGAAATCGACAGATCGGTACACATGTTGGATGGCGGGACAAGGGCTAGGGAACAATAATAATAGATGTAAAACATTCACCAGCTACTAAACCATATCATAGTTTTATGGCTTATATAGGCCGAGATCAAAAGTCTTCAGTAATAGCAGTTTGCTTGAATAATGATTGATTAAGAGGGCAAGAAATTAAGCAACCTCTTTGTACATGGATCCTGGTTCGGACGTCGACCTTGATCGTGGATTGTTTAACTCTAAAACCGAACTATTTCAACTGAGTAACACTATGGAAGAGAGTTACATTGGTTTAGCATAGCTGTTTGGTATCGAAATGCATTAGTTCATCAGCTTTCGTTAAAATGTACCGGTCAATTTTACATACCGACAGAAATGAACGTACCGAAGAGCCTAATCAAAATGGCGGTTATCGGTCTCTAGGTAGTGACTAGCCTTTGAGAAGCTGTATCCATTCTGTAGGGTTCGTACTAACAGAAAGTTTACAGCTCCCTTGAGGGGTACAGTGTCTACGTTGGCTTTATATTTGATATACTATGGACTGTGGGTATAGTCTGGATCGATACATTTATGTCAATTGCAATGAAAAACTGGGAATTTGGGATTCATATTGAACAGCATAGTACGTCTGGGTTATTGCATGTAGTAAATAATCTAAGTAGTCACATGACCCATGTCCATACCCAGGGTGAAAAAAACAACACAGTTACTATATGTCAAGTTTGTTTTATCCGTTCGATATATCCACGTGGGATCCGTAGATACATTAACTATGGTAGAAACATGTTAACTATAGGGGGATAGTAGTTTACTGTTAGAGAAGAGAACACGCTAAGGATGGAATCGGTTTCAATCTAAATGTTATAGTAGCTTTAAATACAATCTCTTTTAATAACAACTTGATTCCTATATTCACCGAGCGTTACTTTAACTTATTTGTTGTATTCATATATTTTTTTGATGGGGGAAGCATTAACAAATGAGTGTATACGTTAAGTTGCAGAACTCACAAACTCTCAAGAAGTCATCGTGTATCTCCTTAGAACTGTCACAAACGTCTTTATATGACCTTTGCCCTTTGTGTTATAAATAACTATCATGATTACCCTTACGTTAGACTATATGCACTACACGGGCGGTCTGACCCTACACGATGTCAGCGCGGTCAAGGGCGTAGTGTACCCAGGGACAGACGGAGCTGGGAGAGTTGGGTGGGAGGCGTATAATAAATTACCTTCGTCTAACATGGTGATGGGGTGTCATCGTTTTGGACGAGAATGTGTCGGTATCGTTACAGTTTCTTGCTCTGATATATCTAACTCGTGTACTCACTGATTTGATTTTAAACATCAAACCAAAACTCGCCAAATTAGGTCACGACCTTTGTTGTTGGGTGGTTGGGTAGAGGTAATGGCTGTTAGTCAGGGTGTAGACAATTCGAGCAGGTCAAAGAACAGTTGATTTGTCTTAGACGGAATGCTTTTCTTTGGCGAATTGTTCTAATGTCAGCTTACATGTGGCTCAAACACGTCTTCGTAAATTGTCCCAGGTATGTACTTGGAATGAATTGATCACCACCCATGCTTATAAATTAAGGAGCCGTACCAATGTGTATCATTAAAGGGAATATAGGACAGAGTATGTATAGTACAACTACGTAACCCTTCATTTAGAGATGCTGAGAAGTTATCCCCCGCCCCGCCAGCAAGGTCAGAGAAGGTATGTAAAAAGGTATAGGCATAATGTTGTTTTGCAGGCAGTTTTGCACACGTAGGTCAGCAGTCAATGGTACATAAATCTTCACCTACTAATGCACCTTGTCATATGTCCACTTAGTGCTACAATGCATACAACAAGGTACAACTGTTCAACCCCTCTTATTCACCCCATCCCATGTTCGTTCTTTACGTTTTTGGTTTGCATCTCTTTGGCTGTTTGCATGTCAATATATGTCAATAAGTATCGAATCGACATAGTGTACCTAGTTCGTGAATATAGTAAATGTGTGCTTTTAAATTAGACCGGTCTGCTATTGAAAAAACACACAAAAAGCCAATTTCAGTGTTGTTTATGCGTAACACTATTAAGACCAAAGGACCCGTTGTTTCCTTGAGCAAGAAACTTTACCTTTATTGCTTAGTACTGGTTGGTTCCAGGAGCGGATTCAAATATTAGTCTACGTACCTCAGTATATACATTCTTTCAAAGTCCATTCAATACGGTTTACAACAACATGGCGTGGAATGTGGGGAGATTATTAAAACTTGAAGTACATGAATATGTGAGCGCCTACATGAATAGTAATCACCCAAAGTATGTTGTCTAAATAGCACCGTGACATGCATGTACATTACCCGAACATGTAAACTACGGTTTCATTCTGTTAATAGCACACTTACGTTTCTAAATAGGCACACTTAGCGTACTTGTATGCATACAAACTATATGAACAGGTCCAACATAGATATAAAATGTAAACAGGAAATAAAGTAGAACATTGACAAGCATTCTAATTTATGGCTCGTGTGTGATGCTTAAATTACTGGTTGTACATGAATGCTGTACATGTACACATCAAACCTAACACACATGTACAATGCTTACAGATCGTGACCTCGTTATCAACCATGGTATTTTTACTTAGGTGATAAATACATGTAATTATTTAATATGCGAAAATGTGCAATAAAAAGGACATTATTGTGTAAATCGTTAAGTTGAATAAAGGCACGTATAGGTCTATATTTGGACAATACTTATAGCTCATAGAAACATTCTGGGACATATGTAGATACTTGTGCATTTAAATTAGTTATTACCTCAACGCTTCTTATATTCTTATATTTGGACAGATGCATTATAAAAAAATATTTGTAAAAACAAAAAACTATAATTGTTCTAAATTTATATATCACGGTCAGCTATAAATGTCAGTAAAAACACTTATTTTTTTCATTTTCATAAGTGCATTATAACATGGTATTAGTTTCGGAACCTCTTTTAAAGTTCGATCTTGTACAGCAGATAGCCATCCAATAAAACTAAATGCGATCTTTCTTCTCATACTTGTCAGTTTCAGAAACCAAACGTTTGAACTTGAACATTAAACCAATGAGAACCAAAGTCATGTAAGCATTATTAAGCAGACCATTGGATAGAACGCTTTGGGCGCTTCATTTGTTAAACATTCACTTTCTAGTTTCTACACGAGGTGGTATATGCACGTACCTCCCAATTAGACACCGAAAACAAGACTATACTACCTTTATCATAGATCTAAATGGTTGTTATTTACTAGGTGTCCAAAACATTACGGACAAATACACGCTCGTAAACACCAGCGAAAGGTTACCGATTATTGTCGATTATAACGATAGCATGATTATAATTATTGCTTAAGTGAGTTTTACACCTCGTTAAAGAATGATTGAAGAGGTTTGGAGCTTTGACAGCGACATCTCGGGGTTAAAAATCAACAAAAATATATTTATCTCACAAGCGAAGAGTAAAAAAACTATCAATTACGGCAGACGACAGCGCTAAAAAGGTGTCGACCCCAAACGATTGATACATTTGATCATCATGTTAATTGTTCGGTATATGTGTCAGTTACATCATTGGCGTTTGGCCCCCATATGATTAGTTTCAGGCTGAGGTATTGCAAGGGGTTTGTATTGTGGTCGTTATGGACAAATATGGCAAAACCAGTAAAGCTATAGACGAGAAACATATTGTGAGAGACATTCGTAGTTTTGAAATGTTGACAATCATTAGCGTTGTTTTGTTGTCTTTCATTGTAGTATGAGTTATAGCGGTTTCTAACAAGTATGGCAAAACACGAAAAACGCAAGACGGGAGAGGTAATATAATAGTTTGAAATATTGGCACTCATAATTAATGTTTATGACTTTCATCGTAATGTGTACAGTAGTGGCGTTCAATACAATCATATGACAAGCATGCACACGTAAAGCTAGCAGTATAGTTATTAGTAAAAAACGATTATTTGAACATAATTTAATATATGAATTATATATACAAACTAAAACACTGATTTAAAGTAACTATGGACATTCAGCGTTAGTAACAGCCTGTCTAACTTGACACCTAAAATCATAACTTACCCGGCCTATATCAGAGTTAATGTGTCACAGAAATTTGATAAGTTTTCCCTCTATAGCAATTTTTTAAAAAGCCGGTTTGAGAATGATAAAAATCTTGTTGTATTATTCACGTAAGGAAGCTGTCAGATAATCCTGTACTTTGTGACAATCAAGTTAGGATGTGAGTATCAGTAACAATGTATACCAGTTTAATGTCTAGTTTTATAAGAGTATCTTGTTACCTAAAGTGCATAAAGCTGCAAGATTAGCGGGATAGTGGTATCATCGGCTAATGCAATGCACCTTTTGTGTACACGTTAGTGTTGAAGGCCTTCAGACGAGCTCACATTTCTTAAGAGAGAAAAGCAAACTTTACAAAAAGCCTGTACATTAAGATATTTTCTCCAAGTTACACGTTTATAGAGGTATTTTACCAACGTTAGCACACTTTACGTTTCTTCAAAAACAGATCTCCAGTTGCTACCAAAATAAAAGTATACATTCAGTACGATTCTCTACACATCTTGGTCAAATACTAGTACTACAATTCCGGCTGGTGAAATACTAATAATTAGAACACGTGGACACAAAGCACAAGCTTCTCTTTGTTTGCTAGGTTTTCATAGATGTCGTATATTCTATTCAGCTTAAGGTCATTTTTCTGACACAGATTTCGGGGCCGAATTTCCCACCCACCCCGTGCAAACAAACCACTATGTACACATTTAATATTTGCCCATCTTCGACCCGTGGCTGTCAATATTTACCGTTCAGTTAGAAACCTATAAATATTGTTGCGTTCCATACTTTTCTCTTTTTCACACACAGCAGGGGGCTAGGATGTAAAAGCTGCTTTGTCCATCTATCAACGTTGTTGAATTCTCACAAAAATGATGTTTAAACGAGCCCATGGCCATTAAAACAGGCCCCCTACTGTTATTCGGATATATCGTTTTGTCCGAAATACTAGTCAAGTACGACCCAGGGTCCAGTGGGGCTAAGATCACTACTTCAGCCATAACTTAAACTATTTTACATCGTCATTGTTAATTCAGTCAATTAACACGCACTCTACAAAACAGTATTGGAAAGATAGTAGCTTTTGTTGTCCAAGGCATCTAACCATAAGTTAGAAGGGGGGAGTATTATAGTTTCATTGCCGCTGTCTGATGCTATGGTGATGGTTTAACCACGCTAGACCCAATGAGCCCTGAATATAACGATTTGGGCTCTACCATCCACACATACTACTTTACCATCTACACGAAATAACTCCAGATCTAGTAACAGCGTAAAACATGTTTGGGCTCCATAAAAAACATTTTTGGGCTTTAAAATATGTTTGGTGGATCAGAGACTCCTTGTATGTGACAGAAACCCCACAATTTTGTATACAAAGGGCAACATGATTTGGAGCCCAGACACTGACAATACGGGTATCATATCTCTTGTAAAGAAGGTCACCCAAGTTAACTCATCACCTGTACCTAACCAACACACCTAGTACTCCCTTGCAATATGGTTTACCGACACCCGATCTCACGAAAGTTACACCTAGGACAAACTTTCTTTAGTGAGAAACATAACTCTGGTGTTAGAATCGCATTTTGTTGACAACTCAAGGACTTAGATTCACTTTTAAGTACCATATGGCCAATAGAAACATATTTTACTTCTCACGTCGCGGCGGGAAATTTTAATATGCCTATCTATAAGTGGTACAGATATGTTTCTCCCTCGTTTGCCACTTCACGCATATTAAAAGGAGTGTTCTATTGTACAATGCAAACTTCAAATCTAAACCCGTTTAACAGATCAGAGCACGCTCCACTGAATTCCGTCTAACACTAATGTGATCCAGTATTCAAGTGTAAGTAACGTACAGAGAAAAAAAACGTTGAAAATATACGAGACGGTTGCCAAATTAAACGCTTCAAAACTACCGAAAAGGATTGCCAAATATTCGCATAAAGATTTTTGTCATGTTTGTCAATGATGGAAAGTAGTGTGTGGTAAGAAAATGATTCATGTACTTAGTTTGGATAAAAAATAAATTCTTCATAAAAACCCGAAATAAATTTTAGAAAGATATAACCATATACATCGATTGTACATCTACAAACAAATGGTATCCTTTTCAACTGATAACACATGTTTACTTACATTACATCGTAGCTATATTAGTTTGAATTGAGATGAAAGGAGGGTGAAATAAGTAAAACCCGTATCTGGAAAAAACGGTTGTTAAAATCACGACATGTATAGACCGGAGATGGTTTTTATCAAGATGCATTGTTAATTCGATATCTTCAGGCCACAGATAGATACATTCTTCCCTTTATAAAACACAAACAATGTCCACCTTTCTCCGTACAAAAACAATGGATGACTAAGTACTTGAATCTAACAGAAATATCAAATTTGGCCGATCGTCTATCTTCATTTCTTTTGAACATAGTTTTAGCTGTTAATCATGGAAAAAACAATTGTACATAAGCTGTCCCATGTCTTATATGTGTTACACCTTCAAACGGTTTATTCTCAATCAAATTTTCTACTCCAGTTACCTTAAATCAAGCCAATAATCCGAAATTGCGCACAGTCCGAAATATAGTCAACTTTATGAATTGAAATATCGTTAATAAAAGTGATTCTCTTCGATTATCAATGGCGTAACTTTTTCACGGTTATTTGAAGCCTTTAAACGACCGATTACGTACACTTTTAGAACGCATTACTACTTTAAAATGTCCCAAAGCATCTTAATCGCATTATCAAAGTCCTAAAATTTGTCCGGCCTTTTGTCAAAAGTAATTTCGTTCGGTCCGATGGGTTCAATTGTGGGAAGCAACCTACCTATGTAACATTCACATAGTTTTATTGAACCTGTATAAATTGAACACGCCTCGTTATAATACATGGCTTGTAAAAGTAAAAGTCTCTGAAATGTATGCTATGGGGATTTTTTTAATTCTCTGTATACATGAAACCAGAACTTGATTTTACCGGGTTCCATTTTACATGAGTCGGAAACGGTATCAAATATTGTATGAATAGTTTGACGTGTTATTTGTTCATGCTATTGATGAATCAGGTATAAGGTCAGTAAGACATTTGTAAACAGGTCACCATGATTTCATTGTCCGTTGTCCGTCTGTTGACCAAATACACGTAACCCAAATGGTCAAACATTGTCAAAACTAAAACCGACAGCTAACAGATTTGCTTCAGACCTATACACATAATTTCTTTAACTAGTAACAGTGTCTTACATTTGACATTTAATAAACCTTCTTACATGTATTTCTATATCATAAAAAGTCATAGTTGAATCAAAGCCGGTTGATGGAAGCAAACTGTTTGACGTAGTATCACAAAATAGATACAGATGATGTAGTGTTGCTTTCACATCTCTATCTGACACTCATACGTCCAGTAGATGCAGACGTTAACCCCTCGACTCTAATTGTTATGCAGCGACTAGTGCCATCCTAATTTCTCACTATATTTAATGCATATTCACGGTCTCACACTCCATTTCTTACAACCTTTTATCCACACATGCAGTTTATCAATTCATTCGAAATCGAGGAAGTCACTACGAAAAGGTTCTTACTGCTTCTTTGTGACATAGCACTTAGAACAATCTCGCTTTCACTCCCTCGAAATACACTGGGTCAACTTCTCTAGTGAGTGGAGAGGCAACACTGCACGATAAACTCGAGGGGCGTTGAGAGAGAGGTGGAGGAAGTGAAAGTTTTCGATTGATACATGTATTTATGATTGGTGAACATGTGAACATCAACTGACGATTGAGTAGTCTCTGTGTGTATGCTGAGCACGCCGTTATAACGAAATCTGCTGAACCTTTTTCCTTTAATGTCAGCTGATGGCCTGCGGCTATATATAACTCAACTGACACGGTTTAACGCCTAGAAGACTAAATTAAAGGGTTAACCTTTTACCAAGCTCGCCTTAAGCACCTACAACGAAACATGCAGCCTCATGCAATAGCGATCCTGAGTCGGTGAAATGTTAATTGGTGTTAATGCAGACGAGTGGACCCATATGTGTATCATTTGTCTTAATACATGTATATGTTCATTGTCTTAATATGATGTTACACGTTCAGTTGCCATGTGATTCTAGTACACGTTCAAGATCTGTGATTCTGTGCTAAGATTCCAAAACATGAATTGGAGTTTGGTCCTACATGTATAACTATAACTGATGTTTCATTGGAAAGTGTTGATGAGTTCAAGACCTGTCTAATCCTTGACATGTGTGTGTTGCGTATCTCGACTTCACATTTAGAATTTGGATCATAACCTTAAACATTATTTCATTTAAAGAGTTGTGCGGGCCTCCCTGACAAAAATGAAATCCTGAAATGCGTCAGTCATCCTTGAATTATAAAAATATCACGTTTTCATGTTAAGAGGATTTTACAATTTAGAAAACGTGAATCATGAATTTGATGCTGGTTCGTATAAATCTTTACCAATTATTCGTGCATCGTTATCGTCTTTAAGCATTATTTTGGCAAAGATAAAACTTGTTCGACTCTTAATATTGTCATCGACGTCAACTAAAATGAACCCGACACAATAGTACAAGGTTACAAATCAGGTGTCAATTATTGTCCAGTATTTTCCACTGTATCATCGTCCTCTAACTGACCAAGGGTGACCACTAGACCCCCAGCTGGTCAGTAAAACAATTAACTACATGTTACCTGCCAATAGAGCCGTCAAAGTAACGTAATAACAGTAACGCAGTAACGTAACAATATTCATAGTCATAACATGAGAATATTGACTGGTTTACCGCCACTGAACATTGTTTTGTCTCAACATTACATAACAATAACATAATATTACTTAACGTTCTCAATACACTTAAATGAAGAAATATCAATGTTTTGAATTATGATCGATGCTCCGTTTGGCGTTTAGACAGCAGTGAAAGAGAAATCTGAATTATGGGATATAGTTTAAGTTGTATGTATTCTATGAAATGTTTCTATGGCAACCTTGCTAGTGTATTTCTTTCGTATTATCCTTTTCGTATTTGTAGAAAGAGAGAAAAGCTCAGTGATACCCACTACTTGAGTTGTGTTCGGATGACACATGGAGCAGAGTTGTTAAGCCAAAATAAACAATATGTCTCAAACAAATTAATTAATATTTTCCCATACAACGTATTCTATTCTACAAATTCACAGGTGAGTGAAGGTTGAGTCGAAAAGAATGGGGAGTAGTGTAGCAAAAACTAGTGAAAATGGATATATTGTCGTAAAACATAATGAGTGTCGCAAAACCGAAACAAGGTAATGAAATAAAAGTAGAAGTAAAGGGTATAGTCATAAAGAGCAGCAGTCAGCATCCAACAATAAGGGTAATAAAGGTAACCGCGCACACTAAATGGAACGTGTACATGTATATCATCTAGACACCGTGATCTAGAAATAACGAAACGAGAGAACATTGACTGTGGCTGCTTTTGGATGCGTTAGAGAAGAGTTTGCAGTTTAAATAGTATAGCTTAAAGTTCACAGTTTCAATTTGATACTGTGATCTACTTTGTTGCTACGAAAACAGAAATGCCACTAAGCGATCTCAGAGAAAAAGGTGGTCAAAAATAGTGAAGCGTTCTTTCAAGTGTGCGCTGTATTTTACAATGGTGCATACTTCGTGTTTGCAAAAGTGCAAGGTCCGACAAACACAGTATACCAAAGTCGGTTATACATGTACTAATATTTTAAAAAGTCTTGGGTATTATGGCAGAGGGAGCAGTTCTTAATCCTCCAACACGATAACAATCTTAATACGATTTTAAGACACCCTTGAAAGTGATCTTACTTGCATAGCATTAAACGAGAAAAGTGAAAGAGATTTATAAAACTACACAAGTATAATACGGCATATATCACGAACTGCAAATATGTTTGGTCTTAATTTGTATTTACAAGCAAATTCTCTTGAAAATTCCCGTGTCTGCGCCAAAGGTAAAACGCGGTCCGATAACATAAGTATGAGGCGACTTTAAAAGTGTGTGAGTATTAACTAGACATTGGTCTCAAATATGCAGTGGTCTCCTCGAACCCTCGACAACAAAGTAGTCTTTAAAGTGATCTAGTCTAAATTACAGGGGGGTGGGGGAAGAAGGGGAAATTAACATGCACCTTGTTGGATGCATTGCTCATTGTCAACACGTAAACTTTCTCATTTCATCACAGCTTTGCACCTATGACTTTTGGGTCAAATTGTAGTATGTCCCCAATGTGATTAACTAATTGACGTTCCTAACTGCAAACTAATTTATCCTAAAACAGTCGAGATTTAAATAAACGCTGATTACACTAGTGAGTTTAGTAGCTTGCCTTAGTATGTGCCATTTTGGATGAAACAAGACAACTTCAAAAACTGACTTAATGTACAATTATAAGCAAATTGGACAACTGAGGGCTCACGATCGACAATGGGTTATGACTAAACACATCAAACGTAAAAAAAAATGTATTGATTAAAAAATAGCGGAAACAGCAAAATTAACAGTCCATGTTTTTTCCATGATAAATCAAGTCATTGGAATAATTTGAGAATTGGCTTGTCAGGATTGTATTATCATATTATTCAGCTCATGCTAAATCCAAACTATCTAATCAGGCAGTATTAAAAGCAGTATCTACAACCACAATTTCTATGATATTTTCAGACAGTACTGGTTGAATTCAGGTCAGTCTATGTATATACAGGAACGATAACAAGCTGGTAATAGTTTAAAAGCCAGAACTTATGACTAAAAACAATACAAAAAACTCGACTTCCTTGTTTTACTCATGGACTTGAGTTGAATAAAGAATCAGGAGACTTTATTTAGACCACAACAGATCATATTTTGAAGAAATCACATCCTATCATTGTCATATAACAGTTATATCAGTCGTCATTTAAACCAGGTGTCATCCAGTACCTGTGTAACTATACATGTACACGAACTGTTTGTAGTAAATACATGCTATGGTTAAATGAATGAGTTAATCCCAAAGATGATTTATTGTTGATGTTGTTTTTTGTTTGTTTGTTTGTTGTTGATGTTTTTGTTGTACGCTTCATATGTATTTAACGTGTCGCTGTTGTCGTCATCATCATCAACAAATACAATTCAATGACATTAGTTAGTTGTTATCGTAAATATTTGCTATTATAGTAGTCATCCTCAGTGTTGTCGTTGTCATCATAAGCAGTGTTGTCGTTGTTATTACCATTACCAATTAATAATACAATCACGTAAATGTTTCAAGCAAGTTCATGTAATCCATATATCCAACTAATATTCGTCAGTGTGGCGTAAGACATTCATTGTTCTAGTGTAGTTAAGTCAAGTTTGGAATCAGATCTTACAACTGAACTGTATTGGAACTTCCAAATGATTCACAGGCCCTTTTAACACTTAACCATAAAACAAAAGGACTAAATGAGTTGTTAAGCGAGTATAGACTTCATGTAATAACAGCGGTAGATCTAATGTTCTGTCTTCCCGCCAACTATTAACGTGTCGTCTGCTACGATAGTAAGAATCAATAACGTAACCAGACGAGTCTCAGAAATTTTGCAGACGACAGCTTTAAGTAAATGCAATCAGTTCTAGTATGTTTAAATGCATGCTGGCACAAGTCTAAGATCACTTAAGTATACAAGTAAGAGTGAACACTTAAAGCAATGAACTGCATGTAGTTGATCTAAGTGTGAAGATAATAGTATTTCTATTGTGAGTGTATGATGATAGGTCATTCTAATGTTGAGTCACACGACCGTTATTATTAAAGAAATTCATTTAATTATATAGTTATACTTATTTTATTGTACATTTCCATCGTTAATACTAACACTGTTATTAGTAATAATTTCTTAATTTATATGT
>ENA-OREC01000956-OREC01000956.1-marine-metagenome-genome-assembly--contig:-NODE-956-length-13338-cov-14.038836_pt1 | contig 13338 bp, 7 predicted proteins | sample MGYA00248626_ERZ508543 | MGnify/ENA primary metagenome ERZ508543 (study PRJEB26211, sample SAMN05518279) | marine metagenome | isolation source: Puget Sound, Washington, USA | host: Bankia setacea... | reverse complement strand
ATGTATTCTCACGTAAGTTGTTGTATAGCGTACAGTTAAACAAGAAATGTCTTTCGTCCTCTACCACCGGTACGTCTCAGGTACAAAGGGTACAGTAACGTATCTACCTGTCTCTACGCGTAGCGGTAGAATACCTTTCCTAAACTGACATAGCACAGAGCGTTAAAGTTGATCACCTCAGTTACACATAATGGAGCTAGATGTGAGGACAATAAAGAGATTACATTGTATTGAATTAATTTATTAAGCTAATTCACGAAATGTATCATATGAAATGGTTAAAAGTCCTGTCCTTACGCATGATTTTCTCTGAATGTTTGGATAACAGATGTTGTAGACATAGTTAAGATATAAATAATGTAATTGTCAGCCTTAATCTACTGAAAACATGTGTTCATTTAATGTCTTACAATCCATCATTATAAGCTGTATTGCTGAAATAATGTTTTAAAATCTGCAAAGTAAGCATTTTTTCTTGTGAATGTAACATTTAATGTAAAAGTAAAACAAGTTGTATAATATATTTTAGTGTACTTGTATATTTAATTACGTGATCATGTTATTGCCTGCAGTTTTTTCTAATTTGTTTACTGTTCTGTTCTTTGTCAGACACTAATTTATCAAACCACGTCATCAGGCATTTAACCAAGAAAGAGATACAGGTAGCATTTAACACGTTTATTTTCTGTGATGGAAATAAGCTTAATAATTCTAAGAAAGACATCTCTAGGTCGCTACCGAGTTATTACATCATCATCACTAATTACCTAATAGCCATCTTTTAAGTCAACTTTTCTTCTAAGATAAAAACCCTATCCATTTGACCGTTTTCATGGCCTATTGCTGAGGTGAAATACATTTTTGGTTTTGACGATATTTAACGAGGGGCATATTTGACATTTCAGTCAATCTTCCATAATGCCTTCCCTTTATTTTAGTTTGATTGAGAGATCAAGCTCGAATCAGTTCCTGGAACCAACCAGTACTAAGCAATAAGGGTAAAGTTTCTTGCTCAAGGAAACGACAGGGGCATTGATAGGACTCCAACCCACGACTGACACAGTTTGAGTCTGACGTGCAACCTACTGCGCCTTTAAATTTCAAATCTGCCCAAAAAAACACATGTTATGAAAGACCATATGTTATGAAAGACCATATTTTAAGAGACACCTGACTTCAGAGACCATTACCTTCTGTCTGATGGTGGAATTTCTGTTTATTTCAATCTGCTTACAAAGACCACTTTCAATATTTTCCCATTTGTGGATTTTGCTTACAAACTTACCTATATTGATGGGTGAATGCAAGAGGTTTCCATGTGTTATTGACTAAGAATCAGATAGAAGACTTTCACATTTACTGTCCTGGTATACACTTCATTCACATATCAGGCACAATATTCAGCACTGTATGTAAATGTTCCATATATCACTACAAACAATCAAAACAACACTTGCATAATTTAATAGTGTTTTATTTGAAGGTATCTTTAGAAAAAAGACCATAACATTGCACATGTAAAGTTTAAGATAGCACTAGTCTGCTTTTGTACAGAAAATAAATAATATACAGATAACATACAGGTAAGTACAGTAAAGTTCCAGTATAAAGACCACTCAAAATATTGAACATTCTATTATTATCAGTCGTATATTAAGCCAACATAAAATAATAACCAGTCGGCAAATAAGACCACTCAAAAATGAAAAACAGCCTGCAATTAAGACAACTCGAAATATAGACCAGCCTGCTATTAAGACAACTTGAAATATAGACCAGCCTGCTATTAAGACCACTCAAAAAATAGACCAGTCTGCTATTAGTCTGGTCTAAATCAGCTAGTCTCAATATATATAGATCTTGTTATAACTACACACAGACTATTTAGACCACTTTTTCTGCAAGTTTGAGAGTATGGTCTTAATTGTGGAACTTAACTGTAAATAAATGAGCATTGCATGATCTGGAACCTTAGCCCTTACATTTACATTATTATTACAGCCGCTATGGTGTTACTGTTTTAACGATGTATATCAATACAATTAAAGTAGGAATATGCTGTACTTTTTCTGAATGTTTTGCTGAAGACATAGCTTGAAATGGCATACATGATGTATTGTTTCCAAATTTATTACATTGTGAAACTGAAACATTTACTGGGTATTTTTATTTACAGGATTAATTGTTATTGAAAACAGGAGTTTCGGGCTTGTTAAATGTACAAGTATTTCAAATTGAAGGGTTTCTGATTTTTCAGTAATATCCCAATGTTTGTAATTTCAATGTACATGTATTTATTTGTATCATTTTTGATTATTGTCAAGGTAACAAAAAGGTCAGTAAAGAAGGACCAATTTTCCAGATCGTGGAGCAGATGAGAAAAGTTTTACTACATCTACAAAGTAACAATGTACACATGCTGGTTACAAAATGCATACTTATTTGTTCTCATATAATCTACCACTCTATTCACATTCATGCTTTCATTCATGGACACTTAGATAAATTCATCTAGAGTAGTAAGGATCACTAATGAAACCTTCTAAACAGTCCAAAAGGTAATATTGAAAAAAGTAAAGAAAAAAAGTAAAATAAAAGAATCATTCTAAAAGGATCTAACATTACCCATTTGTAAAGGGCTCAAAGCTAGTAACTGTTACAATTTTCAGTATGTGCAGTCTACCAGTGACTCGTACATTAATAGGTCCAGTAAAACATTGGAAAAAATCTCTCATGATCTCTGCCATTTTAAACAAGAAATAACACATTTTTTTAAATATCTTATAAATAAAGTCATATTAAAAAAAAAAGATCATTTGAGCTTCACGCCTACTACGTCATTATGTTCCAGCTATCAACAAGGTGTGACTAGAGAAAACTAACAAGACAAATAGATCAACAAATATTGAACAAACAACAGGTTTAGCTATCTAAGTCTTGTGCATGGGTCAAGACAATGTTGAGGGGGGAAAACAAAAGGGTTCTACCTGCTGCTTTATTTTATAGCACTTAAGAACACTTTTGCTTTCACCTCTCACTGAATTATGTCTCCCATTGAATTGCAGACACATTTCAATGAGAACAAAGGGACACAACTCTTATGGTGTAGCACCCGCATGACTTAACTTCTGAAATTATAAATGCGTTATTGTTCAACAATTTATAAATAGACATGTACAAATACAACACTATGGAAAGAAAATGTGTCTAAAGGGGTCAAAATAAAACATCTTGATCTCCTACATCACTTCTCACATGATTTTACAGCATTAACATTTTCAAAAATTATCACACCACTTTCGGCACCATTTTACCTATGTTGAATGTACAAGTCATATAATCCTTTAGTACAAAATTAGTTGCCAAGAAACAAACACTTCCAAATATTGTCACCAGGAAACAATATTTTAACTTTTATTAGCCATTTTAGAAACTGTGACACATTCTTTATATAATAGATTAATAGCAAAAAAGAAAGGGTTCTATATGCTTCTCTATTCGATAACAATTACAACTCTTGCCCATTCACTCCTCAACATGTTCCTCTCATCCACAGAGCCCATATCAACTTACCATTCTAGACAAAATATAGCATTGCATTATGGTACATAACTCTTTCAGTAAAGACAACTAATAATCGCTATTTACATTGCATTGAGAGTGTGTATTATAGATAGTATTCGCTCATTTCTACAGCGACTTTAACAACAAACAACGTAACTGCTTTCTTCTTTCATACATTGAGACAATTGTTTTACGTGTACCCATTTGATACAAAAGATAAAAGACATATTATAGTACAAAGCCAAACTTCTAAAAGAGCTTTCTACACTGTGATATCTATCTAATACAATATACAATGGAAAGACAACTCATTAAAGAAAACATTGGACTATGAGAAGAGTTGCTGTTCTTTGCTACTTATCACTATTCCAATGTTAGTTATTATTAGATGAATTTGTTTGCTTGAATACATGTACTATGCATTTTGTGTCTTTCATTTAAAAAGTTAAAGCAGGTCTAGTAAAGCTATACAATTGCTTTAAAACACAAGAGTTATGTACACAACAATAACGTTTTGCATATTCAATAACTGTTTTTGTTCTGTTTCTCAAAAATAGCATTTAATATTGTTTGCACTAGCTTCTGCATTGGTCATATCACACCTTGACTGAAGTAAACTACATCAGGATTAATACATTATTGAAAGTTACAGTACAGGTTTTATCACATCATCAATACGAAGTCACAGTAATGAAAGTTTGTAAGTCCTATAGTTTAAAGAACGACTTACAATCTTTCATTACCGGGCCATCGAATATCCTACTCGTAAAAGATGGAAATTATAAACAAAGCAAAGGATTAAACATGATTATCTCTTTGGGAATGAAAAGTGAACTAATGATATTGTGAACTTTAAATATGCACCAATAATATGTTTGGGATTTCTTTTTCATGATATTAAACAGTAAACCATATGTGTATACCATATTGAGCATATATATATAATTTAACATTGTCAGTTTGCCTCACAGACTTTTTAAATAAATGAAAACCCTTATATGTTAGTACTTGTTCTCCATAACTGACCAAAAGTTAAAAAATATAAATTTAATCTTGACCAAGGTCCACTAACTATATAAAGGCTTACATTTAAAACACATAAAAGTTAGTTTAAAAACAAAAATGGACATCAGTTAATAAACTAAACGAGCCCACAATGTCCACTGGTCCTGTACCCAAACCACTCAGGATGCTAGGACAAGTGGGGAGCCCTGTGTGCCATTTACAAATTGGTCAAGCATGCAATATAACTTACACTTCATGCTTTACAAAAGAAATATAATCTAAAGAAGTATTAATGATATTACTATAATATATAAACCATTTAATTTGCTGCCCTTTAATTACAGTTATTAGAACTGTTAATCAGATGTTTAAGTGCTTGTGACATTCTAACAGGTTCTAATTGTGTTCTATGTAAAGTGTGCAAGAGTTATTTCAATACTCATTTTTTCCAGGGTATGATTTTGATAGTATCTAGGTTAACACCATCAGACAAATGTACGATTAGTAAAGTTCTGCCATTACCATTAGTCAGTTCTGTTATTAACACCACCTATTTTGGGTCCTTAAAAGCTATCCAAAAAATCATTCACAGAGGCTCACTTTTCAGAACAACTAATTATTAGGACCACTTTTTTGATCAGCCACAAGGGTAGTCTTAGTAGAGGAATAAGACTGACTGGTTTTCAATACGATACAAGCTAACATGCCAGACTGCGGTTCAAGTATTGAAGCTAGTAAAACAGTATACCAATTAAATTTTGCTTGTTCAATTAACTACCGTAATAAACAACATAAAACCTAGATGCGGAACCCCAGTTGTCTATATACATAACGAAGCTCTGAAATATGAATGATACATTCTACATACAATGCACTACTAACAAGTGTGTGTTTGCATGGCTGACCTCAATAATATATAACAGAATAAATATAAAACAAATCTATGAACGTTAACTACTGTGTTCACAATGTACATGCTTGCAGAACTAAGGGTAACTAATCAAGTAACAATATACAATACTTCTGGTACATTTATATAAATCATACCAACGTTAGTTTTTCTTTATTTGTTTTCACTCTCTTGTAGGTAGATATTACTTTTATGTTTGTATAGTAAGTCACAGCATTTTTATTTCCACTGATGTCTAGTTACGTAAGAAATCATGACATCTCTCAACAATTCACTGCCATACTAATCATTGACCTATGGCAAAAGCATCATAGCCTGATAAATAGAAAATGTTTAACGGAAAATGTCATTTACTGTTCAATTGAACCTTAAGCTCTACTCCAACTGCTAACTACCAACTACCTAAAGCCGTTGAACACATGTATTGTTTGGTCAAGTATTTGTTTCCAAATTGGACAGAAATTATAAGTAATATTGAACAAAAAATATCTACAATCATTTACTGAAGAAAAATAAATCTAACATGCTGCCATTTGTCTACTTTATGCCTGGACCGTCCTAAATATTAAAACTAAGTGATTGGAAATGTGTTTGCATGCTATAACCAGCTACAACTAAAGCTCTAGATAACGATGTCATTACCTTTTATAGAATACACATAGAAATTCAGACAAAAAAATTGTACAGTGAAAAAAAAGGAATGTTGTAACATGCAAGTATAAATCTACAAATCTACATAATTGTATTGTATGAACTAAACATATCACAGAGATGACGTCACCAAAGCTGTGTTGCTAGGTAACGATGCTGGTGTTGTTGTGACAATGTTAGGAACAGTAACCACAACAACAGGCTTCACCATTTGCTGTCCTATTACAGTCTGTATGCCCAAAGGCAGCTGTAGCTGTTTTAACAGAGGGTTTCCAAATACGCCATTTAACTGTGACTGGGTCAAGCTATTTAATTGTGACTGAGTCAAGGCTGTAGGAGTCATTTGGATCCCTGGCGACATCACAGTCATTGGGGTCATCATCTGGGTCAGCTGGTTTAGATTAGCCAATGAAACCAGTGGATGGTTTGTCACCTGACCTGCAGACGATGCAACAGTTGATCCAGTCAATGCAGCCTGGGAACTTGGCATACTTGTTGTCGGAACAATTAAAGGGGATCGGGGATAGGTTAAAAGGGGCCAGGCCAGCTGACCAGGGAGTAATCCAGGTGCAAACACCTGCCTTACTGGAACAGTTGATGCTCCAGTCATAGCTGCTATAGAATTAATAGATGGCACTGTTTTTACAGCTGAAGAAGCCAGTGTTAAAGTTGCAATGTTGCTCTGTGTCTTTAAACCAGTATTGTTTTGTATCACAAATTGTTGACTTGCATCTGTAGCAGATCTCTCAGTTTTCAATGTAACCAAGGACGGTATATTGGGTAGATTTGCCGTCGCAGGTAAAGTATTAGGAAGGGTCAACGATAATGGCGAACTCGCAGCAGACGATGCTTGAAGTCCAACAGCAGGGGCCATTAATGATGTCACTAAAACCGGATGTGCAAACTTAGGTAAGGATCCAAGGTAATAAGGGAATGCCATTGAAGTTGGGGCCGCAGCTGTGACTGTCGTAACTTTCTGGGGCTGGACGATAGTGCTTGTGGCAGTCGTAGGCTTAGCGAAGGTGAATATTCCATCTTTGACCAGCAGAGAACTGACAGGTGCATTGGTATTCATGGTAGCCAGAGGGGCATGCTGGGAAAGTGGCGGAGACTTTAACTGAGCTGCCGTTAAAGGAGCTGATGTTACTGAAAAAGAGAGTAAGAAAAACATCTATGAAGAGTTTGCGTATATCATTAGGGTAAAACTAAAATCAAGCCGAATTTCTACTTTACAAAGTGAGGGAGGAATGCAATAGGGTTCTTAGTGCTGTTTAATAAATAAGCAGACAGATTGAACAAACCATTACTCATTTACCCCTCAAAACAGTTCTATCATCCGTTTTTGTTCAAGATTTTTGACAATAATGTGAACAATTTTGAACTCAAATTGGGAAGAAAATCGATGAAAAGCAAAATAGTTATGAAGATTTTGTATAATAGCTTTACAGCTAACTGTAAAGAAAAACCTTACAGAAGACAGTTTGAAATGAGACTATACCTATAGATGGTGCTGTATTTGTTTTCTTCAGTAAAGCCTGACGCTGTGTTAGTGTCTGGTGCAATATTTGAGTGACTGGGGGTCGTATCTTCTGCTGAATCTCCATCAACTTCCCCGCCATACTGATGTCCAGAGCGCCACCTTGTGGAGTTATAGGCCCTAGCATGGCCAGCGTGTGATTGGCAGACTGACCAGGGAGGCTGACCCCTATAGGAAAAACAGGGATGTTTGTGGCATTGTTAACAGCAGCTATGGCACCAGGTTGAAGATGGGCTGTAGCCTTGGGTTGAACAGTTTTCATCAAACCATTTAGATTCTGGACAACAGCTTTCTTCGGTGGGAGCTTTATCTCATGATATGAATGATTGTGCTTTGGACTCTCTTCAACTGCAAATACCCAAAATAACATTGACTTTAAATCTTGGATGCTGAGAAAACATAATGGTATGATCAAAATGCCGTCTCCTCACTCATTAGTGTAAAGTTAGCAAGAGACTGAATCTTTAAGAGGAAATTTAAATGTATTTTTTAAAATAATATCTCCTTGAGAAATGAGACATGTTTAATTGTTTGAAGACGGTTTTTGATGCATGAGGTTGCCCTCATTATTTTCATGTTTTTTGTGGGGGGGTTTGAGCGTCCGACTATTGTCGGTTCCTGTGTGGTCATTTTGTTTTTTCATCCCCGCCACAACGGCCAATGACCTCCGACTTCGAAGGATTTCTATTCCAGATTTATCCATTACATTTTAATCCTATCTTAATTCTTCTGTCAGGGTTGTAATTACCTTAATAATGCTACAGTAGTTCTTTTAAACATTTTTCCCTTTCCATGATTTCACATTTACTTAACTACCCATATATTTTTTATCAACTTAGTGATGCAGGCTGGCTTGTTTAAAACGAAAAACTAGTTCAGACTTGTCAAAGCATTAAGACAGCAAAAGCCTGCTTAGTGTTTTGAAGCTTTGAAAGTTAAAGAATTTGGTGATTCTTATAAAATAAGCATACCAATTTTATGATGCAGTTTTCTCCTCTTGTAATATTGTGGGGTAGGAGAATTACTTTCTAGTGCCATGTTTTCAGCCTCTTCCTCATCATCATCCATCTCATCATGGTCACTAGGAGGAGGGGTACCACGCTCTGTAATGACAACAACACAGTCAGATTTGTTACCATCAAAAACATGGGAGTTTTTTGCCATTTATTGGTAAAACTATCTAGAAAAGATTACTGACAAGCAAATACTCTACAACCGATATCATATCTTTCATTAAATTTGTCCAGTGACTAATAACTTTTGTAAATAAAAACTCCCCAAAACTCCCAACATCATGTGTCAAGAGTCAGACTTTGATATTGGCATACACATAATGAGATATGCAGGTAAGTCATCATAAAATATATTTAAATGATAAACAAACAAAACAACTGCAACTCATACAACTATCTTAAGAGTTAATCCTAATCAAGTGGGGTATCTGAATGGAGGGAATTTCCACCCAAAGTAATACCAACAAGACTGGGTAATGCCAACACTCAAAACCATACAGCTAAGTGTTATCAATTACCACAAAGGGAGACAACTCTTATAACCACAAAGGGAGACAAATCTTACCAGTAGCAGTGGAAGTAGAGTTAGTTTCATTATCCTGATCCTGGGGTGCTGTGATTGCATTTATGTCCACATCTATGTTCATCTTGTTTAACTCTGACTTCAGTGACATAATCTTCTCCTGCAGCACTATTTTCTGATGGACAAACCTGTGCATCTCAATTTCAAACTCTCTTTCTTTCCTCTTCAAGTTCTGGAAATATAGGAAACATTTAGTTATATTAAAACTCGTTAAAAGAAACCATTTTCCTACTCCAATTATCTATTATTGTAATAAACAGAACGAAGCAATAAAATGGCATTCTAGATTTAAAGTAGTACTCAATTATTCAACCCTAATCAATGCATTGAAAAGATGTGAGGGAACTACTTTTTTCATTTAGCCCCGCCCACCTCATTATGCAGCTATCTGTTTGTTCTTTGCTGTATCTATTTTTAGCCCAGACATGTGTCCCTGGGTAACAAATAGTTCAAATCATAAATATTTGGTAACAGTTCAACAATTCTTGTTTATTTCATGACACATTGATTATATTTTACATTCATTTAACTAACAGGACACATACACAATGTAGCCTCTTTTGCAATGAGCTTAGATTTAAGGAAATGATGAGGTTTATAGACCTGTTATTTATTTTTGACACAGGTCATTTGAAATTAGGTCAAGTGTTCACAAAACTTTAATCCAAGAGCGTGTACTGTATTCAACTACTTTGATTTATAATTTATTTTTTTCAAAAATTGGTTTGAAAAGAGCTTGTTGGTTCCAAAGAGTTGAACTAGTTGATTTAAAAAAGATTTTTAATTTGACCACACCCCATTAAATTGTTCAATAAACAGCAAAAATTATCAAAATGGAAGTTAAACAGGATGTATTAAATTTAAAGATAGCTGCCCCAGAATGATGTAATCATAATAACAGAGCAATTAACATTGACAACAAAATTGGAATACTATAATTGTATTCACTAGATTAGTTTGCAGTGAATCAAAAGTTAATTCTGATCTTTTTTGGTATAGGGTTCTATTGTAAGCCCAAGTCTGAGAGATAGATGTAATTAGAAGCAAGTGAAGTATTGTATACGAATATTGGCCAGAAACTCGTGAAATCATTACACAGACTATTGAATTGTGAAATAGGTAGATTAAATTGTCGTGTTAGTATAGAGCCCGTGTCCATAGTATACACATGTATAACCTATTTCGCAATGTGTTGGTCCATGTAATTTATTCGGGAGTATACAATAATTGTTCTGAAAACCAAGCATGTCAGTCTTATAAAAACTGCCTCATCAATAATATTTTTCGTTACCATGTGAACCACAATTTCTGGGGGAGGAAAAATGAGATGGCATGTGTTTTCTTCATTTTGCCATTTAACTGATTATATAGTATATACTTGGGTTTCAGGCACCTTGCTTTGATGTGCTCCATGTATACATTTAGCTACTGATTACCTGAATATAGCGTAAAGAACTGCGTAAAATGCCCAAGTTTGATGTTCTTTTTTCCTCCAGACTGGGAATATTCTTCTTCAGGAAATCAAAGCATTCTTTCAGGTGAGCTCTCCTGGAAAAGAAAGAAGAAAATATCAAGGAAATGAATGTAAAGGTCAGGGTATCGGTTTACTATAGCATGTGCTAATAATTTAAACTCAAGCACAAATTGAGTGCTGGCACAAAATCTTAACTTCTTAATTAACTCTAATATACCATTGTTTCCATATACCATATATAAACTGTAAAATGAGCTGTTTTACCGGTAGTCTTTACCTTTTGATAGAATCAGCTGTTTCAGTGATACAATGCTAATCAATCTGATCTCAGTAACGTTTGTGTTTTGAGAAAGTGCATTAGTGAAACAGTAATTGCAACAAACCCAAGATTAAAAGGCAAAATCCTAACCTACCTACTCAGTAACCTAGGTAACAGGTAACTGCACAGTAATAATAAAGGAGTCAAACTAGTAAATGAATATTGCAAGACATAAACTAGCAGAGTGAAAGGTGTGAATATTAACCTGTTGAACATATACACAGTTTCACCTAAGTGTCAGTCTTTCACATATAGAACTGACCTAAAGAACAACATTAGGTTTCACTGAACCCTGCCCACCCTCTATCACTGCCACCATCTCCCATGACATTACCTTGGAAATGGTGTCTTTCAAAAAAGAAACTTGAGAAATATAACAGTGTTCAAATGTCAAACAGATCACAACCTTATATAAAACAAAAAGACATGATCCTATTTCTACCATGGTATTGACTTTCAACTATATCTGTGACCTGGTATAGCCTCAATATGCTTTCATAGCTTGTCATAACAGCTTAAGTAACTAAAATGGCTTGAGTCCAGAAAGCAGATAGATCATACATTCACTACATTTGTCAGCATTTTGGTTTTGGTTCTGACAATATTTAACCAAGGGGGCTAATTTGACATATAAGGCTCTCAATTCATTTTAGTATGATAGTGAATTCACACTTGAATCTGTTCCTGGAACCAACCAGTACTTCCTCAAGGAAATAACAGGAGCATTTCATTGGGTTTGAACCCACAACTGACAGAATACAAGTCGGACACAGTACATTGTACCCACTGTTTCATGCCGCCACTCATGCAAAATATATTTAAGTATGATTGTGAAATCACACTCGAACCTGTTCCTTGAACCAACCAGTGCTTAGCAATGAGGGAAAAGTTTCTTGCTCTGATGAGAAAACAACAGGAGCATTTGACTGGCTTCAAAGCCACAACTGACAGATTACAAGTCAGATGCGTTAGCCACTGCGCCACGCCACCCCTCATGCAAAATTGACACAAGCTGTGTAGGTTTTGACAAGCGAAAAACTATTTGGATTTTTGGTAAATGCAGTAGGAACTAAATTATGCTTAAGACTATAAATGTAGGTACTATTTCTCAAATTATATATGTTTTAATACAATGCATTTGTATGAAGTATTGAAGTACCGATCAGTCAGAAATTGTTGAAAATGATTATGAAATCATGATACCTAAAATATGAGGATAAAAAAAGGGTTTGATTTTGAGGAATAGCTGGCCATTATGTTTAGTAACCATTAGGATTGTAATAAATAGGCACTGCAGACATGTGTATTTTTTATACAGGTAATGATTGACACAGGTGTGATTGAATACTAGTTAAAAAATAAAACATCTGTACCCGTGTATTAACGCGGTAATAAACCATGGGTACGAGATCGGGTGCGTATGAATTAAATCACAATGCGATAGCACAAGTGATTTAATTACACGCACCAGAACGATGCTTTTTGCATCACTAAAAACCTTCCAAATGGCTCAATCTTTCGATTGATATAATTCGGTCTTGCAAGTTCTAATTGAAAACTACTGAACCAGCATCAAAAATAAAGTGTAGCATTCTGGGACAGAAACGTCCGAAATACTAGACCATCAAAACGTGTCCCAATGACCCTACAATCGTCATAAGAACAACGAATGGTGCAAATCATGCCTGTTTTCATGGTGGCCATGATGATAATATGTGTTTTTGTACTTCGCAGACAATCAAATCAAAAGTAGGTCAGTTTTACTACCATGTTTACATTACGTGATGTCGCATTCCATAGTAGTCACGTGATAGTGTATTTTCGTTCATAAAATATACGAATATACGAGGGAGGTAAAAGTAACAGCTAGTGTTTAATCATTAGGATAAACCACCGCTCGTTTCCTTCTTTGTGTATAGGAGAAAATCACGCGACCGTTTTAGAATCATAGTCAACTTAATTCAAAAATCTAAGAGTTTGTTAAATAACACAGTAATATTATGCTCACCTATTTTTCTCCAACTTATTGTGAACTTCCCTTGTTCCCTTTCTGAAACAAAACAAAAACATGAAACATTAAAGTGATCATTCTTCTGGGTTTATTACAAAGCAAAGCAAAGATTCATAACTACACTACAAACTAGTTTCTGCATAGTTAATAGTTTTTTCTCCAAACAGATCAAAGATGAATGAAATATAAGCAGATTTCTATTGTAGTGTTTATATTCGTTAACAAAGCTTGTGTTCCTGTCCTTTCACAACATCCACCCCCCCCCCCCCCC
>ENA-OREC01000955-OREC01000955.1-marine-metagenome-genome-assembly--contig:-NODE-955-length-13340-cov-12.233054_pt1 | contig 13340 bp, 8 predicted proteins | sample MGYA00248626_ERZ508543 | MGnify/ENA primary metagenome ERZ508543 (study PRJEB26211, sample SAMN05518279) | marine metagenome | isolation source: Puget Sound, Washington, USA | host: Bankia setacea... | reverse complement strand
GTATTGTCTCTAAAGGATGAGTACAAGGTATTGTCTCTAAAGGATGAGTACAAGGTATTGTCTCTAAAGGATGAGTATGTTATTAAGAACAAAACCGTTGGTCAAAGAATAAATGTTACAATCAATATTTTCCTGCAGAAAGATACAAGCCAATGGCAATGGTAGGACAATAACTGGACTTTTTCACAACAGTCAATGTGAAGATATATTTACATACACATGATAAAGAGAGAAAAAAGAAGCAATAACATGAAATTTACACATCTTAACAGTTTCAATTGATACAGACTATTTACTGAAAGGATCAAACCTAATTGAAAGTAATTATAACATCAAAGCACAAACTGAAAAAGCAATCATTCACCCAAAAATAATCACAAACTTGAAAATGAACGTATGATTATGTAGAGTAAAACTATGATCAAACAGCATTCAAATAAACAAGGTAACAATCTAAATGTTGCTGAGCTGTTGTTTAGTTCTTTGCAGAAACAACATGGCCGAACTACCGAGCCAGCCAGTATCAGTGCTGTTTGAGGACAGGCATGCTGTTGAAAACCTCCAGAAACCGTAACCATAACTTGTGATTTTACTCTCTACTTTTACGGCAAAAATATGCAAAATATCACTTGACAAAATTTAGTCAGGATCTATTTACAGAAAACATGAAAAATAGGGAAAATTAACATCCATAACGATAATGTAAAATCCTCTAACAAACTTTTAGACAGTAATAAATAAACTATACATTTCACCAAAAAACTACATTGTACAATATTACTTACAGAATGTCTAAAGACAACATCAAAAAGTGGCTAGAAAATGAATGTAATCATCCTTTAAATACATAGCATGGGTAGCATACCTGTATCTAGGATGATGTACTATTGTAAATGTGGACTTCAGCCTCGTATGAACTAGATTAACCAATTCACCACAGATCATTTTAACAACTCACTGTGAAAAATTGGTTGTCAAAGTAGATCTAATACATGTATTCAGCTTTTTTTCTTCTCTTACAGGATTTTTTAAAATGCATTTACAAATGTAATTAAAATTCTTTCATATCCCAAAAAAAGTGAAGGGACAATAAAAAAGTGTGTCACGAATCTGTTATTAGTCACGCAAACTTTTCATAAACTGACACAAATATCAACAATTATATAACACATTATCGCATAACTCATCTTTCTTATCCGAATTCAAACATTTGAAACCACTTATTACGGGAAAAATCAAAATCTATGTACACACATTTAATAGTTTGAATAAAGAAATATCAACTCACTGATTCACAACTGAAAACCCATTTGAAGGACTAAATGCAACACTGGTGTAACTTTAGTTATTAAAGGGTTGTGTTTACTCATCCAAGTGCATTTATTATGATATACATGATTTTTGAGGTTGACTAGAACAATGAGAAAATAACTTATGCATTGCTGAAACATGTCTGATTAGTCATAGCAATAACAAAACAAATCTGATTTAGTTGCATTTTTACTATTCATGTAGCTTAAATAAAAAAAAGATCTGCTTATGTATGCGACAGATAAAAGAAAAGCCAAATTCCCCCTTCCACTCCAAAAAAATTGTAATCAGATATGCTGTTTGATACAATATCCCACCCTTTCCCACCAAAATTCAAAAAAATAATATTGAGCCAACTAAAACTTACCAGGTAAAATGACCTTAATTTTGAAGTTAGTCCTGAGAAAATTTTCGCCACAATCCTCCCTTTTGGTAAACCCAGCTTTAAATACCTTTTTTTTTTAAAAACCCTGAGACTATATTGCATGCTGTGAGACTACTTACCTTAACTGACTGTATATGCAGCCTTTGTTGATTATGGAAGTCCTAGAGCTGTACAAGGTCTAATACATTATTTACCATGTTTTTCCCTCCATTTTCCAGCATTTGTTTCCTTTTTATAGGCCTTACTGCTGTTACTGTCTCTCGTGGACACAATTTCATGTCTGTGTCTTTGCTTAACTTGGATCTTACTGTTCTCCTTTATTCGAGTTGTATATCACTCCTTGGATACCGTTTTGTTTAATTGTACCTTCATCAATCATATTCCTACCAATCTTAGCTTTATTATCTAAATCCATTGATGATCTTTTGTTTGTACCTTCTTTCATGTCTGGTCATTTGCTTTTACTCCATTCTTTCTTTTTAGTCATTACCACAGGTTGCCTGCCATACCTGGTCCAGCATGGTGGTCCCTTTTGTGCTGTATAAGGAACTTAAGGCTCTGGAAATTGGCTGGACAAACAGAGCAGTTGTAGAGTAATTTTGTGGATTGGTGATTCATTGTCTGAAGATGCTGTTCCAATTGTGAGGCACCATGGAAAGTCTTGTCGCAGAGAGTACAATTCCATGAGTCTATGGTGTGTTTTTCCTGGCAATGGATCTGGTTCTGTGAACTGTTTGGGAAAGCCTGCTCACAAAGATTACATCTTAACTGGTTGTCACCCATGCTCACTTTATCATGCCAGTCCTTGTGCTTCCTCATAGCTTCATCATCCAGGAACACCCGGTCACACTTGGAGCAGAGTAGTTCTACAAGTTCCTCATCATCATAGTTATCTGTATGCTCCCTACTCTCATCTTGGTAGCTGTGTCCGGAAAATCTACTAACTCTACCTCTCCCTTCTGTCTGCTGATACATATCAACACCTTTCCCAAACCCTCTGTTGTCAACACCTTTCCCAAACCCTCTGTTGTCAACAGTTTCACCTGCAGACGTAAATGCTGTATTGTTTCTCGGACTTCGAGTTTCCAGTACCTCTTGGTTGGAAAAATTCCGTACATAGCCATTTGCTCTGGTTCTAGTTGTGTTCGACTGATGTACAGCTCTGGTTGTGTTAGGCTGATGTACAGCTCTGGTTGTGTATGGCTGGTTTTGAGGTGCTTGTACAGCTTGTTGGATTCCACCCATCATAGTACTGGTGCTGACTTGGTTCCCAATTAACTGAGCTTGATTCATGTTTTGCTGAATACCAGTGTACTCTAGTCCAGCTGAGTTCTGAACTTGGTGACCTGCTATCATAGTTTGTTGTTGACCTAGTGACTGATGTATAACTCTCATAGGTTGGCTATTACCCTGTTGTTGTATCACCGCCTGTTGTTGGTACTGGGGCTGAAACTGTTGCTGTGGAAACCTGGTAGTATTGAAGTTTTGGATATTCTGTTGTGGCTGACCTATAATCTGAGACATGGACGTTTGTGTACCAGCTACTATTGGTGGAGGCATTGACATATCAGGAGAGTTCTGGATGATTGTTGGTGCCATTTGAGTGGACATTGGAGGCATCTGTTGTGGTGGTAAACTATAATCAACGTCAGAGTTACTATAAATAACTACAGGGGGCTGGTTCTGTACTGCAAACGAATGTGAAGGCAAACGACTGTACTTGTTTCCTCTGGAAAGGTTGACAGAATACTGATTTTGCCCAACCAATTCATCATTAACATCATCAACGAATTGCTTGGTTCGTCTATTACCTCTATCAAATTGTACTTGAGAATCGTCAGCAGTACTTCTGTTTCTTACATCTCGATCGTCAGACTGCTGTCTTCTTCCAGATTGGTCAGCTGGGATTCTGTCCCTACTTTGGTCTCTAAATTGTTTTCTGTCTGCTTCCTCCTCATACTTATCTTTGTCGTTCCTTCTGTCCTCTGGTGTGTTCCTTCTGTTGATTCCTACATTGTTATCTCTGTTGGATTTCCTATCAGTTCGACTTCTCTGGCCTGCATTTGGTTTGCCATAGCTGTGTCTTCTATGATCTTCCTCGTCATCCTGATATCTAGATCTTACTTCCTCCTGACTGCTTGCTTTATATACTCTATTGTCTTGTTTACGGATGTTGCTGACAGTTATCTCTATTGGGCTTATTGATCTTCTCTTTTTGATATAGTTTGGTTTATGTTCAGACTTTACTACCTGCCTTTTACGTCCTTCTATTACTTTACTTCTAGCCACAGAACTACCCTTACCAGCAGTTTGACTTACAACCCTTCTTACATCTCCACTTACAACTTGTAGGCGCTTTTGTCTTGGTTCTCCAGGTTTTCTGAAAACAGTTTTCTTGCTTGATTGGCGAACACCTCTTCTTTCCCTGCCAAAATGTTCATCTGTTTCGTCATCAGAGACATCTTCCATATCTGAGATATCTTCATACTCACTAACATTGTCGTATTCATCGCTGACATCATCAAGTTCTTCTCGTCTCTCAGCTGCTCTTCGGACAAGTTTTACCTTCTTGTTTATATGACTTGTTTCGCCAGGGGGAGATATTCTCTTTATCACTGGTTTTCTCTTCGATGCAGCAAGACCTTCTGTATTTCTAACAGCTGATAGATTAACATTTCCCATCAGTTTGTTCAATATTTTCTTTTCAATTTTCTGCTCCAGAGCCTGTCTCCTTTTCCTTTGTAGATTCCTCCTTATTAGCATTCTTTGTTGTTTAGATAAGGGCTTTTTCTTTTCGTCTGGTTTTGACTTTGGATACTCCTTTATAACCGCAGTCGTTGTGTGATCAGTAGTAGTCAAAGTTTCCTTCATGTCTCTGCCAAAATCAGGTGGTGGAGACATCATAGTATCCGGCATTCCAGGCATATGTGGATGTGGAAAGGGAATGAAAACTAACTGCTGCTGCTCACCTGGGACACCTTCGGGTATTGGCATTCCTTGTGGTATGAGCTGTAAGTTGTCACCTGCTGGTATCCCCGGGTTCATTACTAGGTTCCCCATTGCATCTACAAACTGTGGTTGGGCACCTGCCATATCACCATTTGGAATAAAGTAAATTGGCTGTGACCCATCCACTACTGGATCGCCATCATTCATAATCATCCTCCTATCTTCAATGTCTGTTTTCTGTTCTATGAAATGTATATTTCTTTCCATGTGGGTTTCTGCTTGTTTCTCATTGAATCTTCTGCTGTTCATTCTATTTCTAACCCTGTCATACCTCTTCTTTATGCTTTCTCTCTTCTGTACAGCGACTGACTTACCAGCTTTATGGAAAGGCTTCTCAAATTTACCCATTTGACATTGATACCTGTCATTTGTTTTGTTAAATTTACCTACATTTTGGAAATCCCTTGTATATGGGGTTTTGTTATCATTTACATTTCTATGCAACGAACCGATTTTATTAACCCTATCACTTGCATCAACGCTTCTATCATCTTTAAGAATAGCTCCAAACCTACCCCTTTCCATGACAGTGTGTGCACCACGTCCCCTACCAAACCCAGATTCCATTGTCTTAGCTTCGAAACTTTTATCAGTACGTCTATGATCTTTAAAGACTGTATTGTCATTACCTGTACCTAAGTTACTGCCTATAGACATGTTTCTAGCTGTAGTATTTTTAACAGAATCAGACTTACCACCAATTGATCTGCTAGTACGAGGATATTTTTTTGGCCCCGAATTTCTATTTCTATCAAAGTTGTTAAACGATCTCCCATTTCTAAACGAATCATTTTTCCGAAATCCTTGTAACGTTTTCTTTTTGAGTTTTGAAGCAAAAACTTGGGTTCTGCTCTCACTTCTTTGGCTGTTCTTTCTTACAACATTGTCATGCCTCTGTACACCTCTCCCTGTTGTCTTGCCTCTGTTAGTGTAGGACCGAGATTGTTCATTGTGTTTCTTATTGTCACTAGAAACTCTAGATTGTTCCCTGGGCTTGGTTCTGTCTTGTTGTCGGTCACGTGAGGACTTTCTGGAGTCATTTGGTCTGTTGTCTTTTTCATGACTTCTATGTCTGGAAAAAGATTCTGAGCCTATTCCCCGCTTAGTATCCCTATCAAAAACGTCATCTTCGGCCATAATACTTAAAATATCGTCTTCATGATAAGAGGAAAATAAATGATCACTTTCAATTTTTACGTCAGACTCATTCCTTGATTTATGAATGTCTTTAGGTTTTTTAAATGAGTCTTTGTTTCTGTCATTGTGTCTAGATGTGGTTTCTTCTCTTCTATAGTCTTGTTTCCTCTGACTTTGGGATGAGTTACTAGCTGAACTTTTCTCAGGAGGCACAGTGGCTGTCTTCCCTTTGTTTGCATGGCTATGTCCATATGAATGACTAGTATTTTTAGAACTTGATTTTCTATGGTCATCCGACTTGGCTCTGGAAGGCGCGGATTTGCTACCAGATCGACCGCCCTGGCTTGTACTTCGACGACTATGACTAGAATGAGCTTCGCCAGACCTTTCCTTTCTTTTGTCATGAGACAAAGTATGATTCTGAGAACTTTTACTCTCTCTAGGTGATTGCCTCTGATTGTTTGTTTTTGTATGTACACTGCTTTTATTGTCATAAGTTTGCCTTCTCCTTGGCCCACGTTCTATATTGGCTTCATATGAAGAGGTTTGGTTTCTCACATTAAGAGTTCTCTGGTCCCCTACACCACTGTTATTTCTGTAAGTTTGAGAGTTTTTAGCGTTAAGTCCACCTCTATGTGTAGCTTTAGGTTCTCTAAAACGCCTTTCACCAGAGTTTGGTTTTCTGTCATCTCTAACTCTATCTAAATGTTCATATTGAAATCCTATGTCTTGTCTTTTACCTGTGGCACTTTCATTAAAATTGTCGTAATCCCGAACTCTGTCTGGTTCTTTGTTGTTATATTCTGAGTACAGATTGACTGGTCTTCCCAAGTCACGGTCTTCAAAGCTGTCCCTTCCGGTTCTAAATTCACCCACGTGTTCATCACCACGACTCGTAAATTGATTAATATCCAAAGTATCTCTTAGGCCATTTCTTGAATTTTGCCAAACGCTGTCATGACCTGTGTCCAGATTGTCTCTATCATACGTATAACCACGTCTACTATCAATATCTCTTACATTAAGCTGATAACCTTCTGTACTTGGAGGATCATCTCTATAGATATATCCTTCATCAAGTCCCCTGTCATTTACTGATAGCCTTGGATATGGGTCAATATCCTGCCTATCTCTCGTAGAATCACTAGCTCTACCATGGCTTCTTTGTAAGTCATGAGGATGGTCATCTCTTTGTCTTCTATTGGACCACATATTGCTGTATGCTTGTTGTTACTGTCTAGCCATGTTCTTGTAGATAACTGGTACAGTTGCCAGTGCTTTACTGCAATATATACAGGTCAACTATGTTCAACAAACATTAATCGTGAAGATTTTTCTAAATGTAACCAGGATACTCCCTGTTGTTCACTGTTTAAAGTATCTGATAGACTTGGGTTGCAGCTGGAGTCCAATGCTGTATATCTATACGTTCTATACAAGTCAAACATTACTATACATAATGGCTATAAACTGTGATACCAAAGAATAATCGGGACTACCTCTGGAGATAACATCCATGTTATGATCAACTGTCGTATGAAAGCCAATGGATTGCTTATATATGAATGCATACGTGACTGCATACCAAAGAAGTAGATCTAAATGAATTAACACACATACCAAAGGCTATTCTTTGATAATAACATAGCAACAGATAAGAATTTCAAATCAATAGTTTTACCCACCCTATTTTGATATAACAAGGGATTGTTATCAGTACTGAAATAAAAAGAATGCATCAAGCTTGCAAGGATTGAGTGCTGGTCAATGAGAATTGAGTAAAACTCCTAAAATGGTAACTGATGTGTATTTAATGTTTTTATTTGAATTTTAGTACACAGACTCGCTGGAAATAATTGATTATTAAGACATTTTAGTTCAGTATTTATGCAAATATGCGCCTCATCCGTTGCTCTGATAACTATGTACATAATGCTTCCTTTAAATAACTACCTAGTTGCTTTCCATGTCTTATGGACTTGCATTTGTGTTTATATATATTCAGGTTTTTTCTACAGCTTTTCAGCTGGGCAGGCTACTCTGCCTCATTTTAGCGTCTTCACTCTTTTCCACACTTTCACCCTGCTGCCTTTTTCATTGCCACTACAAAAGTAGCCATATATAGAGCAAAACTATTCATATTCTAAGCACTCATTTATGATTTCTGGCCAAAATGATGGACAGCATATTTGAGAGCTCTATGATTTGCATAAGGTGCATGTTACACTTACATAAAACAACTTGTGATAAAGCATGACCTTGTTTGATCTTTATAGTGTTTCTATGAACAAATCCCATAACAAAATCTCCTTGGTTTAACTTTAAGGCCTACTACTTACCAAACTACTATATACACCTATTTTAAAATGAGTCAGTGATGAATAATGCTGTCATCTGTAGCCAAAAGGTTTGAGAATATTCTGCACAACATAGGTTACTTCATGTACATGGTCTTTGTTCATCAATCCTTAGGCACACTGTGTTCTTGAGAAATCCTAGATAACTGTTGTGGCATCTGAAACAAAACAATATAAATTTATTATTATAAATTATTAAAAGTAAGACAAATACGATGCATTCTAAACTATAACTGTATTCAGCAGTCCTGCAATAGGTTATTTTACATAGATCTGACTGTAGAGTGTAGGTCAAAACCCACCTCAGACAAAACCCCTCCCTCTCATAAAAGTCATTTTGGTATAGATGGACATAACCCCCTTCATCATTTTTACAAGGTGGACAAAAACCTCCTTCATCATTATATTTCTCCCCACTTCATACTCGCGTTTGTCGAGAATCATGGATCCAAAAAGTTGTATTCATACATGTACAAGTAGGCGTCTACGGTTAAAATGTACACAGGAATTGACAAGCGATTGATTGCATTATCAGTTTTTAAATAATAAAGATCAGGGTTTTGGTTGCCAACCAGATGTACAAAGAGCTTGTCACACAAACGAGCAGCAGTCGACTGCATGAGTGTTTCCGCCACGGACCACTCCATGGCTTGAAAGTCTCTCAAATGAGTGGACAATTTAGATGACAAGTGGACAGTCAGCTTGTCGCAGTGGTCAGAGTGGCTCTTAATCCGAGGATTAAGTGGCTCTGTGCTCATAACAAATTGCGGGGTTGGGGGGGAAATATGTGCTTTAAATACAATTCACACCTCATACAATGTAGTACGAGTGAATTTTCAGTGCGATTATGAGTTCACTGAATCTGTCTGACCAGAGAAAGCCACTACGCCAACACAAACTGTCGTTTATCTCGTCGAGTCTCGCGTAGTTTCATGCAGAAAATTACCTTGTCTTATAATTTCCCGAAAGAGTTTTCACTGTGTTCTTGTCAACAACATATCCAAAACATTTACTAATAACACAACATCAACACGTCACAAGCGTATTCACATTTACAACCGTTTCATGTTTATTAAGATGCAAGTTTTTAACACTAATCAGCGAGTTGGTTGACTGCGTTCACGTGACTTGACATCATCAAATCAGACGAAAGGAATTTTAATAACGCGAACGAAAAATAACTTCAAACAAGTGACAACGAGTGCCAATATCCCATGCAGAGTTGTCGTTCCTTGCAACCTCTCTCTATCTCCGCTAATATCTTAAAAGTAGTTCAATAACTAATGGTTGATAATGTAAAGATTTGCCAGGTCGTTCAACAAAATGATTGAATACCTTATTGTTTAGTTATGCAAGAAGCAAAGCATTTTTATCTCGCGTCTCTTGCGGCCACAGCTCATACGCGCCTGATTTGTTCACCCTATGACATATATGCGCACATATACACTGTCAAGATTCTGTATAACGTATAATATATATATATATAATGACACACTATCAGTACTGCACCAGTTTCGCAGCATGCTTCGTAAAAGTACCGGTATATGGTGTTTTATTCAACATCAGCTTGACGTAAGTTAGTACATTGTATACATTCCTCTGAGGCTCATCTGATGTATCATCCAACATTTCCTTTGCTACTAATCTCGGGTGCGTTTTTTCAGGTCTTTGAATCCTATAGTCGATGAGCACACGTCTGATGTGTGCGTTCATATCTACTGCGTTATATATAGTATTGTTGTCGGATAGGTGTCGGGAAACGAGTGCACTGAAATGTTTAATCATGCATTGGTCCATGTTTCTGCCATTGACAAGACCTTGTGTGGTAAAGGTCCATTGTGTAGACAGGGGATTTCCCACTATAAACAGTATACCTCATTTCCACGTTGTTTCCCTTTTTGTCTTGAACTGGAATATTCTGGAAGCGGAAATCTGTTCCACCAGAATAAGTTTTGAAAAAAATGAAACTGCAATTGGGTAACGTAACATATTGCTAATATTTAAAGTAACGTAGTTTACAATTGTCTTTCCATTGACATCTCGTTTTCAGTTCATAACGTTTAACAACAGAACAACATAACGTTCCTAATAGTAAATTTAAAACAGTTGAAGCATTCTTTAAATGTATCTTTTCTCTGCAACCCTCTTAAAATACACTCATTCTCTGTTAAACACGACACTATGAGAAATTAAATGTTGATTTTCTGAGTCACCAATATACAGTCTGTTTGCACGTTTCCATTTACCCCTGTATCTTAAGGAAAATAAACTAAATCATTTTGGAATGCAGTTAGGCGTTGCCAAAAGAGAAACATGTCTATATTGGCTGTATTCATGGAAAAGAGATTCATTTTTTTAAATATGGATAATTGATTGGTCAGATACTATTGTTTACTTGGCTAGTCAAATGTTAACTGTCAAATGGTTGAACTTATGTACACTTATATAGTATTTGAATAATTTGATGAGGCTCTCCAATGGGCATTATAAGTTTAAGTTTATTTTATTACACTTAGCACACACTACAGTATGACATGAGGTAACACATACATGTACATACAATGATCCATTTATATACATTCGGACTATAACTACAGTGTGTTTATACGTTAGGTTGTCGAGTTGTTTGCAAGTTCACAGTTAAACGTCCAAATCGACTATTGACAGCCGGTGAGGAAATCTAACAAAACGATTCATTGATGTATGTTAATATTTGATAGGTAGACGATGTATTGTTTTACAACAAACACCAGAGTTGAGGAAATACTTATTCATGTTTGTGTTCATAGTCATTAACGGTGTCCGATTGTGCATACAGTATATAGATGATATATTGGTAATACAAACGAAACATTGTAAGTCTCATTATCATATAACACCATAAGTGTCCATCGATACTGAACAAGTGCATACGTGGAGATGGTTTCTTAATACTCTCGTATTTCTTCGGCAATTCTAATATCCCTGTCTTCCAGAAATGTATCCTTTGAATGCCATGTGATTTGTAAGTAAGAACATTTTTAAGGGTATGTAAGATCATTGATGTTTACCAAATATTGAATTAAACTGCGACTTTATTTCCAAGTAGTCTCAAAACATCTTCAATAAGTGTACATACAAACAAACATGACACATATACACATACACATGACATTCATACACACAAACGTGACACACATACACACAAGCATGACACACATACACACAAACATGACACACATACACATAAACAAGACATACATACACACAAACATGATACACATACACACAAACATGACACACATACACACAAACATGACACACATACACATAAACATGACACACATACACATAAACATGACACACATACACACAAATATGACACACATACACACAAACATGACTCCCATACACACAAACATGACACACATACACATAAACATGACACACATACACATAAACATGACACACATACACATAAACATGACATACATACACACAAACATGACAACCATACACATAAACAAGACCCACATACACACAAACATGACAACCATACACATAAAAAGACACACATACACACAACCAGGACACACATACACACAAACATGACACACATACACACATACACATAAACATGACACCCATACACACAAACATGGCCCCATACACACACACATGACTCACATACACACAAACATGACAACCATACACATAAACATGACACACATACACACAAACATGACAACCATACACATAAACATGACATACATACACACAAACATGACATACATACACATAAACATGAACCACATACACACAGACATGGCACACATACACATAAACATGACACACATACACATAAACATGACACACATACCCACAAATATGACACACATACACACAAACATGACTCCCATACACACAAACATGACACACATACACATAAACATGACACACATACACATAAACATGACATATATACACATAAACATGACTCACACACACACGCACGCACGCACGCACACGCACTCACACGCACACGCACGCACGCACGCACACACACATGACACACATACACACAAACATGACATACCTACACATAAACATGACACACATACACACAAACATGACACACATACACATAAACATGACATAGATACACACAAACATGACATACATACACACAAATATGGCACCCATACACACAAACACGACACACATACACATAAACATGACATACATACACACAAACATGACACCCATACACACAAACAAGACACCCATACACGCAAACATGGCACCCATACACACAAACATGACACCCATACACATAAACATGACACAAATACACCCAAACATGGCACCCATACACACAAACATGACACACATACACATAAATATGACATACATACACATAAACATGACATACATACACACAAACATGACACACATACACGCAAACATGGCACCCATACACACAAACATGACAACCATACACATAAACATGACACACATACACACAAACATGACACACATACACACAAATATGACACCCGTACACATATATAAAGTGCAGTAGCAGCATTACTTTGATATTTACAATGTCATGTGAATGTAAAAAGTGTACAGACAAGGATAACACGTTAATAACAATGAAGTAGTCCGTTTTATTTTCGTAAATGATACATTGATATGTATATGATAACAATATGAAACATCATTTTCTGTTTAGTCTATGTCAATTGTTTCAATATCTAAATTGCGTATTAGGTTAATGAAGCTGTTTAGCTTGTACTTAATATTTGACTTGATCTTTTATACATTTTGCTTTACATATGTGTGTGTATAAAGGAGTTGGAGTGGTGTCAAACATAGAAAAAAGACCACATTCATACCTTGACATGTAAATCGATATTATTGTTAATGTGAACAGTCACTATAAGAAAACTAATACACTAGTCACTATACGACAACTAATACAATAGTCACTATAATACAACTAATACACTAGTCACTATAATACAACTAATACACTAGTCATTATAAAACAACTAAGACACTAGTCACTATAAGACAACTAATACACTAGTCACTATAAGACAACTAATACACTAGTTACTATAAGACAACTAATACACTAGTCACTATAAGACAACTAA
>ENA-OREC01000954-OREC01000954.1-marine-metagenome-genome-assembly--contig:-NODE-954-length-13342-cov-15.007312_pt1 | contig 13342 bp, 16 predicted proteins | sample MGYA00248626_ERZ508543 | MGnify/ENA primary metagenome ERZ508543 (study PRJEB26211, sample SAMN05518279) | marine metagenome | isolation source: Puget Sound, Washington, USA | host: Bankia setacea... | reverse complement strand
TGCCGGTCTCCTACACCATTGAGAGTGAACATGTTTATACATTGGTCAATTACATTTGTAATTAATCGAAGTTGCAATAAGTTAACACATACATACAACTTACCCATTTAAACGCCAACTGAAACAAAGGGTAGTTAATGGATATACTTGAAATATATATATTACTATGCTATTGTATTCCATTTGTCGTCTTAGAAACAACCACAACAGGTGTAGTCGAAACAACCAGTGCAGGAGCAGGTACCACCGGTCAACCTGGTGTCACAACAGCTGCTGAAGAACAAGCGACAACACCGGGAACAACATCTCCAGGAATAACGACGCCTGTTACAACCTCGGCCGTTGGAACAACATCACCAGGAATAACGACGCCACCTTCTATTACTACAGAGCCTGGTATGTGAGGTGTAGTTAGGATTTAAATCCATGAAACCAAGTTCCAGTATCAAATATTTAATTACAAATTAACAGTCTGAAAATAAACAATAAAACAACATTAAATACCACAAAGAACAGGCTGACACCTGTTTAGATAAAACTTATAAAATACAATTACATTATTACATCAAATATTGTTAAGTATACATTGACTCCAGTGTTTGTTTACATCTAATAGAAATATACACTTACACTATAAACATATACATTTACACTACACACAATACATAACTTACCAAGTCTATGGTATTAACTGTTATATTTGTACATACTGGTGTCGTTTTGATTAAATCTACATACCTTCTGTAATAAAATTAGAAAGTGCATAAGGTTCATGCAGATATTGTAATATGATAAAATTAATAGTTTGTTTATAATAGAATTTAGACTAAAGTAACTATCATATTGGATTTTACAGAAAAGCCCGTCACACTAAAAAACGAAATAAACAATAGAAAGAAATCAGAGCAGCCGCGTCTGTCGAAAATACAAACAAGCATACACTCTAGAAACAATAAAAGAACCATTCGTAACTTGATAGGAATGTTACGTCATTTGGGGCTCGTATCCATATAGACGCTAACATCCCTCTAAACATACCAACCTAGCTAGTATGAGACACGCTCATTTAAAAGGTATGGGTTATGCCGTAGTTTCGAAACATGTATGTATGTATGTATGTGTTTTAATTGTTTGGTATGTTCCCTTTCAGAATGCTCAGAGGCTATGAACGGCATCCACAACCAAGACCTGATCGAAGTGTATTATCAATCCAATGATGTTACTCCGATCAACTTCATTCTCTTGAACGAGGTTTCTCCACAAACGTATTCCACGCCAACAGATGATGTGGAGCACTTTGTCTATATAAGCATGTCATCTCGCTTGGACATTGATCGTTTCAATTTAGTCAAAATAGAACTCTCTGTAGAGTCTTCGACTAGTATTATTGTTGACGTCCTGCCATATGGAAAAGATGGTACAGCCCTGGTAAGGAGTTCAAATACTTTAAATACTTTATATATTTCTTATTAATTTATAGCTGTTTGTATACTTAAGAGACATTAATGTTTTCCAACTGTTATACTCTCCTCATTGACTAACACGATTTAAGTTTCAAATATTTACGAAACATACACCCCGGTATTTAAATTGAACACCAAATTATGCACTTACGCCAGCATTCAATGTTCAGTTTTACTTCAATTAAAGACAGGTCGACGCATCTTGTAATACTCAATAATACTCGCATGCACCTATACCAAAAGTATCCACATACACTAATATGGTCTGGATCTTTATTCTGGAAGTTACTTGTAAACGCAAATACATTGTTTGATACTCGTTATAAATGCATGCATCAATATCCCGTGTTGAAACACCTTTACTCAAGTGTATATAATTGAATACATGCGTTTTTAACTAACTTAGGTCGACATTTTCTACAATATGTAAGTGGTTTCATTGGTTATTTGACACATATAGACAGGCAGGTATATGTGTTGCCTTTGAAAATGAGTCCCTTTGGTTTCTGTTTCGTTTTACTGATATTATGCGGATTATGTTGAGGTTCTAATGATGACATTTTAACATGTTGGTTATATAAGAACCCTTTTTAAATAAAGACAAAATGTAACTTACTGATAAAGGGCAGCCCTTATACTACCATTATACGGGGGGAAGAAACAGCAATTAGTAACATATTCAATACAAACACACATGTATAAACACAAAGGTAATTTTTTAAAGGTAGGTGTGTTGAAAAGGAACGACAACTCTGTATGGTGATTGAACATAGGTGTTAAGCCTAGTGCTTGCAGAAGTTGTGTTACTTGAAATGGTTTGTCTTCTAATCAGCTTGTAAATTAATTGAATGTGAAGTTAAAAATAAAAGTTCGTTCATGGGAACCTAAACTGTTGAGTATCGTATATGTGCCTTATTGTTTCGATTAACTACTATTGATTTGTTATGTCGTATTATACCATAATTACTCATCTTCAGGCTATGGGAGCGGCACACCCGGGCGTCGATACATACATGCGCAGATTTACTCCACTACTCACTATGACGAGTCATCAACTCTACATTAGAGTTAAAAGCATAAACGGACGGCCGTTTGGTGCAACATTCAGCAGTCTACAGGTGAAGGCATGCTTTGAAACAGGTAAGTCGTCTCTAGATGTGAATAAAACAAACACATTGATGTAAAAGGAGGTATTTGAGTTGGTTTTACATTAATCAAATATTTCAATTCCTTAAACGTAAATGAAATCCATGTTCAATAATATCAATATTCGAGTTTATACAGTGTTCAAAGTTTCTGTTCGAGTACTTGGAATATGTAGATTGTGTGGCAAGTTCCTGCTTGTTTTGGTAAAAGCGCTTAATTCAAGTTTGAACGGTTAATACTGAAATATAAACTCAAACTGCTCAAGTATCTCATTACAAATGTATATTGACTGTTGCCACACTAGCAAGAATTGCTAAACTGGGTTGTACAATATATGTTCTTTACCGAGATGTACAATTTGTTCAATATCCTAGATTTTTACACAACAACAACGTTTTAATCTAAGTAACATTCAAGTAAATGATTCTTACAAAGAGAGAAGTTTGATCAGTGTACCTATCAATTGTTTGCGTACGTAACACTAACTATTAACAAATGACTGTGGACACTGTACACGAAGATTTCTTAGGCCATATATAAATCTAATCGTATATTCTCTCTTATAAAACTGATGCTTGTTCGACTCCAACGCTAAAGCAAATTACATATATATTCCAAATTTAAACACGTGCACCTTATGAATGGAAAATACTTGTGTTACAGAAGCTACCACAACCACCACTGAAGAATATACGACAACAAGTGAAATTACAGCTACAACACCATGTTCTCTAACCGATCTTATGTTGGACAACACACTTATCACAACGGCCATGATTCAGGTTTATAAACAGTGTTTCGTATTCTTTATATATGTACAATAAGTTTAAAGGTTGCTCTTAGCACCAATTTAGTGTTTTTCTTCTGCGAATTGTCCTTGAATTATATCGTTTTATAGGATGTGTATGTTAAAATCCACTATTGATGTTTAATTATTGTACACACATCATGTCTCATGTTTATATACATATGTATCTATTAATGTCTGCAAATGTTTGAAAGAGAAATGGAGTTGGAAATTGATCGCTTTTTCCAGGTCACAAAAGATGGCCAGACAATACAAACACCGACACATCAGAGATACATCCCAATGATATTCCAGTCAGTTACAGAAAGTGTCGTATTCACTATCAACTTCAACGAACCAACTTTCATTGACTACATCGCATTCGGTGTTAAGAAAAACGTGCTTTCTCTGAGACTACTATCGCCATTGTCTTCTGACGGTTCGGAGGTAAATGTTTGAAACAACGTCTTGTGTTTATTGCTACCAAAACGTGTTACTGTAAACCGTTAAATGTGATCACATTCTATAGTGTATATGTTCATTATTGTGTGTGTCCACCAGCTTCATTCAACATGCAAGTATTTTGTTACGTTGAGTTTAATCATTAGACCAGCTGGTTGCCGATGATGTGGATTTGTTTGCGGATAACTTGCAATGTTACATAATGATAATGAGGCAACTCTCTACATACGTGTTGTATAAATGTTAATACGGAGTAATTTAAAGTAAAGGTTTTCAGAAGGGGTAGTGAAAATGGCAGGAATGAGTCATGTGGCAAAATAAGTTCATGTTATATGAGTGTTTGTAGAGGATTAAAAACAAGCTTATGTCATAGTACCTGTTTTTGCCACCTTAGTCACATAATATATTCCGAGAAAAAGATTCTGTAAACAAACATTCACAAATCATACATACTGTTAGCATGATCACATGGGCAAACCATTAAGCACTTGGCTATATGTATTTACCATGCGTTCATAGTACTTGATTTATGATACTACTTCTAAAAGTTTTGCCTAAATTAGCTTAATGGTGAGTGTATGTGTAACACTAGGAGTGCTTTCTTGTATAAGTATATATTGGTTGCCATGTGATATAGTGGCCTATTTTGTACTTGAGTTTGAGTATAAACCAAAGAATTTAAACAGAAATGTTATTAGTCAATTACCATGTCCTACTCATTTAGCATACATGGAATGGCTTAAATTAAACAATTAAATAAACAGGGATTACGGGAACTATTTTCGGCTCTGTTTGAACGTATACACATTGGCAAGTTTGACCCTAAGTTGACAAAATACGTAACAACAACGTTTAATTGTTCACGTAGTTACACGTAGTCAAGTATTACACACATTGGTATAGGATCCACGACAGTCACGTATATGTACAGTTTGCACAACACATCAGTGCAATTTAGTTTCTGGAAATGGGTACAACGTCTTTTAAGTTTTGTTCAGTGAGTGTATGTGAGGAGGTATATGTGGATTTGCTACAGTTGCAGAGTTAGATGAACATCCCTCGTATAACATACATGTCAGGTGAACCGTGTGTATCAGTACGTACATCCTTCAACACTCAGTCTTTCACGTTATGGTTTTGTTTTACTTTTACAGCAAACAGATTCCAATCAACTTGTTCTGTTTTCAACGGTTACCAGAGTGTCATTTGCCGTTGATGTAGAAGTTCCAGGAGAGTTGGAAATAGAGCTAGTCATACAGGGATGCATGGAAGGTAATAGATAATTATGCAGTTTTCAAAGTTCATTGGTATGCTTGGTATTTGTGTTTAAGTCAAAGCTTGTGTTAATAATGCAGTTCTTAATCGCGACAGTAGTATTTCTAGTTGAGACAAATTATAACTCGTCATGATCGTAACAATAATGTAGACTGGGTTTAACATAACCAATAGGCTGCTATAAAAAGCCATGTAAGACAGTGATAATCAAGCTGTAATATAAGGCCATGTAAGACAGTGATAATCAAGCTGTAATATAAGGCCATGTGAGACAGTGGTAATCAAACTGTAATATAAGGCCATGTGAGACAGTGATAATCAAGCTGTAATATAAGGCCATGCGAGACAGTGATAATCAAGCTATGATATAAGGCCATGTGAGACAGTGATAATCCAGCTGTAATATAAGGCCATGTAAGACAGTGATAATCAAGCTGTAATATAAGGCCATGTGAGACAGTGATAATCAAACTGTAATATAAGGCCATGCGAGACAGTGATAATCAAGCTATGATATAAGGCCATGTGAGACAGTGATAATCCAGCTGTAATATAAGGCCATATGAGACAGTGATAATCAAGCTGTATTATAAGGTCATGTAAGACAGTGATAATCAAGCTGTAATATAAGGCCATGTGAGACAGTGTTATCAAGCTGCAATATAAGGCCATGTGAGACAGTGATAATCAAGCTATACTATAAGGCCATGTAAGACAGTGATAATCAAGGTATAATATAAGGCCATGTGAGACAGTGATAATCAAGCTATACTATAAGGCCATGTAAGACAGTGATAATCAAGGTATAATATAAGGCCATGTAAGACAGTGATAATCAAGCTGTAATATAAGGCCATGTGAGACAGTGATAATCAAACTGTAATATAAGGCCATGCGAGACAGTGATAATCAAGCTATGATATAAGGCCATGTGAGACAGTGATAATCAAGCTGTAATATAAGGCCATGTACGACAGTGATAATCAAGCTGTAATATAAGGCCATGTAAGACAGCGATAATCAAGCTATAATATAACGCCATGTGAGACAGTGATAATCAAGCTGTAATATAAGGCCATGTAAGACAGTGATAATCAAACTGTAATATAAGGCCATGTGAGACAGTGATAATCAAACTGTAATATAAGGCCATGTGAGACAGTGATAGTCAAGCTGTACTATAAGGCCATGTGAGACAGTGATAGTCAAGCTGTACTATAAGGCCATGTGAGACAGTGATAATCAAACTGTAGTATAAGGCCATGTGAGACAGTGATAATCAAGCTGTAATATAAGGCCATGTGAGACAGTGATATTCAAGCTGTATTATAAGGTCATGTGAGACAGTGATAATTAAGCTGTAATATAAGGCCATGTGAGACAGTGATAATCCAGCTGTAATATAAGGCCATGTGAGACAGTGATAATCAAGCTGTATTATAAGGCCATGTGAGACAGCGGTAATCAAGCTGTAATATAAGGCCATGTGAGACAGTGATAATCAAGCTGTAATATAATGCCATGTGAGACAGTGATAATCAAGCTGTAATATAAGGCCATGTGAGACAGTGATAATCAAGCTATAATATAAGGCCATGTGAGACAGTGATAATCAAGCTGTAATATAAGGTCATGTAAGACAGTGATAATCAAACTGTAATATAAGGCCATGTGAGACAGTGATAATCAAGCTGTAATATAAGGCCATGTACGACAGTGATAATCAAGCTATAGTATAAGGTCATGTGAGACAGTGATAATCAAGCTGTAATATAAGGCCATGTAAGACAGTGATAATCAAGCTGTAATATAAGGCCATGTGAGACAGTGATAATCAAGTTATAATACAAGGCCATGTGAGACAGTGATAATCAAGCTATAATATAAGGCCATGTGAGACAGTGATAATCAAGCTATAATATAAGGCCATGTGAGACAGTGATAATCAAGCTACAATATAAGGCCATGTGAGACAGTGATAATCAAGCTACAATATAAGGCCATGTAAGACAGTGGTAATCAAGCTGTAATAATGGAGACAGTGATAATCAAGTTGTAATAAAAGGCAACGTATTTGTTTGTTCTTTTTGTTTGTGTCGAAGATTTTAAACGAATAGGCTTATTTTGTCATATATGTCAATCTTCCGTCCGTCCCATATATTGCATTATTGCTATTTGAGAAAGAGACAGTGTTTCCCTTTAAATGTAGAGTGCTAAACTATGGAACTACTGTAACGTCATTGGTACTACTAGGATATTGATGTATAACTCCTTGTAAGACAGTTCATATGGTCTATGTTCTAGGTGTGACGACTACAACGTCTGGTCCATCTACATCCCCTCAAGGTGCTACCACACAAGCAGGTAAATATGAAGCAACTGGTCACGTGATATACCCTTGCTTATAACTCATCTATAAACATGTAATACCACCGTCCTTAAATAGTATAATCTTACAAGTCATTTGCAGTAAACATCATCAGAGTGAGGAGGGGTACGAGAATGGTTTTATACAAAATGACTGTACATGTGATACCAGTTTAATGTGTTCATGGCTAGATAATAAAAAAGTAAAAAGTATGTATATATATGAACACAGATACAGCCGTGTGCTCAAGTAGTTGTTTATGTTATAGGAGAGATCGGTGTGACAACACCAACACTGGAACCCTTCCCATCAACCACAACACCAGGTAGGCACTGAACATAGATTATAGAGCAACTCACATTACAGTCCTATAAACATACCGATTGTTGGAAATATAGTGTTTATGAATACGTGCAGTATGTTTGTTAGCAACGTCTTTGAATGAAACTAAGATTAATATGTTACATTATAAATAGCTGATGTTGCCGATATCGAGAGTATATTAAATATGTGTATAGTTGCACTCTTAAACACAACATGGTATAGCTTAATAAGCCTTAAGATATTATCGGGAGTGTACGTCATAATTGCTAAGCTAAGTTTGATTTACTGTTAAAGAATATAGAGCGCCGGCCTGGGGTGAATGGAGTCAATGCAGTACTCAACTATTCGACAGAGAGTGCGTGGTTGGTGAGCAGATAAGAGACCGTGACTGCCTCGATGTAGACTGTGCCTCTGACGTAGTGGAGTCCCAAGCCTGTGTCATTCCTATGGAGGAGACAGAATGCTCACAAGGTCAGTGAACATATGCATGGATGCAGTGATAAGCTTCCATTTCTCAAAAAAAGTCGAGGAACATGACATTTGTTTGTCAAGACTTATTTCGCAATACACTCAGTTACAACATTGGTCAATTACTTCGAATACAATTGAATCGAAAGATAACATTATCGACTTTAGCACACGTGAGTTTGTATTAAGTAACCGTCAAATACACAGCGTTTTGTGAATCGTATTTAGAAGCTGAAGTTTACTAATGTTATATATATGTACGTTGCATGATGAAATGTTTGTCATCCGATAAATGAGTAGTAAAAACCGCGTCTGAATAAAGCAGCTCGACTGTGTAAAGATAAGTGATACTGAGCGACAAATATCTATATATAACATAAGGGTATTCCAGGTATATCTGCCTCAGGATATACATAGTTTACATGTTTTGTTTTCAGTGATGTGTATCGCCGGAGAGATGTTTAATGAATGTGTTAACCAGCTTTGCGAAGAAGGAGGACAATTCCTAACTTGCAGAGATGTGAAAATGGAACTTTCATGTGTTGAATTAGATGTGTGTTCACCTGGATGTATATGTATTAATGGCACAGTACGTAATGAGAATGGAGAGTGTGTACCTATCGACCAATGTAACACATGTTATCTAGACGACGGGAGCACACTTGCCCCTGGTGCCACCATGCCCGGAGACTTACCTTGTGAAATATGGTAATGTTTTAACCATATAGTTCAGAACATAGTTAACAAAACATCCATATGGTGTAAAATAAATGAAAACAACAAAGAAATACCATTATATTATATTGTATGACGGATGTAATAATTTGTCGTATATATAAATTATTAACCCGGTAAACATTTTAGCCGCAGCGAGACATTACAAAATAACTTATCTTGATCGTGTAACAATGAATCTATTTGAGCCTTTGTTACCAAGAGAACAGTCATTTGGAAAGGCAGCTGTACGTCTATTACACAATGTAATGTATTCCAGAGTGAAACGTTTTACAGATTTATTTTGTTCTGATTGCATGATTTTTGTTGATTTGCCTGCCATAATATGGCCAACAACACCGAGTCTAATATTATATAAACACGTGGTATGTTCAATTTCAGCGAATGTGACATGAACGGTGGACTCTTCTGTTATAACACCACAACGTGTAAGTGATTCATTTATTGAACAATTGGCTTAGTTACGGGTAGAACATATAGTACGTTTACCTCTGAGAGAATGACTGTTTACTCATTGATTAAAACACAATATGTGTGAGACTACAATTGGCGAAAACTGCAAATTTACAGATACATCGGCCCTGTGTGTACTCAAACTAGTGTTGGCCCTGCATATATTACCGCCCATTTCGTTCTCTCGATCATCTGAAACGTTTTTTAACAAAAAGTAAACATGTAACATAAATATATTCCAAGAGTTTCATGTACGCTTACTAATCGAAAACTCCCAGCTTACTTAACATAATGCCAAGGAGTCAGTGTGTCATGTTTTCAACTTCATTTGTATACAAGTGATTCCACGATCTACTACATGCACATGCATTCTCTAATTCTTTGGTATCAGCGGTATTTATCCAAATAATACGCATGAACATAGTTAAGTAAATAAATTGATTTTAAAGATAAAGAGTAAAATGTTTGTCAGTTAATTTCGTTCTTATTTCTAGGTATGGAGGATTGTTCTGAAGTCACATGGGAAGACTGGTCAGAATGTTCAGTGAGCTGTGGAGACGGTTTACGAACAAGGACTGGTACAAACAGCTGTAACGAGCCAGAGAGCGAACAGGAAGCATGTAACTTACTGCCATGTGATAACGGTAAACTTGACATACTATGCAACTCGAGAATACATTCACATAAACACTCATACACATAAACACTCATACACATAAACACGCATACACATACACACTCATACACATAAACACGCATACACATAAACACGCATACACATACACACTCATACACATAAACACGCATACACATAAACACGCATACATATAAACACGCATACACATAAACACGCATATACATAAACACTCTTACACATAAACACTCATACACATAAACACGCATACACATAAACACTCATACACATAAACACTCATACACATAAACACTCATACACATAAACACTCATACACATAAACACTCATACACATAAACATTCATACACATAAACACGCATACACATAAACACTCATACACATAAATACTCATACACATAAACACGCATACACATAAATACTCATACACATAAACACGCATACACATAAACACTCATACACATAAATACTCATACACATAAACACTCATACACATAAATACTCAAACACATAAACACGCATACACATAAACACGCATACACATAAACACGCATGCACATAAACACGCATATACATAAACACGCATACACATAAATACTCATACACATAAATACTCATACACATAAACACTCATACACATAAACACTCATACACATAAATACTCATACACATAAACACGCATACACATAAACACTCATACACATAACCATTCATACACATAAGTGTCCGTACACACGACACAGCATACGTCCAGGAAATACACATGTATTATACACCCAAGATATATCATAAATGAAAGGTTACACATTGTAATTCACATGCAATTACACGTTAAAGTTGTATGACTGAACATATTAGGTCAATCTACTTGGAGAATTTGGTGTGCTTGTAACACTATTTTATTTCAAGTTCAGCTTAGCTATCGTAACTTTCTTTTAACTTATACTAATACGTGTAATAACAATAATAAAAAATATTTATTCAAACACAGTAACGATAAAACATAAAAAATAATAATATACTGCGTGTTATGTAATTGTTTACTACATCTAATAAATGAATGCACCTATTTGAATTTTCATTGTGTGTGTGCTATGTTTGTTTAGAACGATGCCAACTTCGAACCTCGGATGCACCTTTATCTGTTATGTTCAACGGTGAGACATGCGTGTCGCCCAGTAACTATACGGTCACTCATTGTGCTGGAACGTGCGGACCAAGTATGGACATGCCAATTGCTTATATGCAAGGAGACGTCTTGTTTGCCGAATCTAATTGTCAATGTTGCACAGGTAGAGTAGCGTTTTTAAAATTGTCAATAAATCCCACAATTTAGACTATACAGTTCGCGGTCGGTGTGTTTTATTAAAAGAAGAAATTTGGTCCGTCAAAACTAGAGAAAATACTGAAATCGCTTAAGTCTATGACAAAAAAAACATACATGTGTTTTTTTCGGCAACACGAAGCCACGATCGACCGCCAGTGCTTATTTATTCCCTTTGGTATTGTTATAGACAAAGAGATCTAGTGTTACTCGTTTACTTCATGGTGCCGTTTTACCCATCTTAGTGTACGGTGCTGGACGTGAATAAGAGGAGAGTTGTTTGTTGTTTTAGGTGAACCTGGCCAGGCAGTCGCGATTACTTTAGACTGTGCCGAACAAGGACCACAGACAGCTTACTACAGAAACATGTTGAGCTGTACATGCAACGTGTGCGTAGGATAAATACGGTAAGTACACGATCAAGTCAACCTACCTTAACTTTAATAATCATAAGAATTATACTAATACTAAACACAAACTTTCAAGCGGGAACATATTTAAGCATAGGTTATTTGTCATAAGGTCCTCAACATCAGCATCATGATACTGTTTAACAATTGCAAACGATTAAACAGTACACACACGTAAAAGTGAGTGATTATTTACGTACAAATTAGTAACTCATTTCGTGTGTATATAGTAGTGATACATTTTTTCTAGCAATGAAATGTATGTTTTGTATTAATTCAGTTAACACCACACATCATGACTCCACCTTTAATGACGACCACGGACTTGTTTAATCAACATATGCCTGACCAGACCAGACCACCGTTACAGATATTATAGTGATACCGTGCGACAGTGTATCGGGTCGGTCTTGATTGAGTCAGCCTTTCTATCACACGATGCAGATACATAGACGATTGTTTGTCGACTAGACTGTTTCCTCCACAAAATTCCACATCAAATCGTACGCTGACTGACAAGGCGGCTTAATTTACGTCCTAATACCAATTAGTCTGGCTATAATTAGAAGCAGCTCTTGTTTGCCACATGTGTGATCAAATGACAATTTTATCTGAAATAAGTTCTCATCACCTTCGCAAATTAACGATTTGATAAGTTTGTTTAAATGTAGAATTTCGGCTTGTTAACATCTTTCAATGTAAACACATAGATTGTGTAAACTACTCAGTAGCGTTTTTGCATTCTTTGCAACAAGGTCATTTGCTTGTAAAAATTGATGAAGGGTCATGTACCTTGGATATATATTTTACCACAAATGAATTGTTGCAGAGATTGACGGTTGAAGTGGTTGAAAGGCAGATGACCTGTGTATTTACTTTATGTGATGGTTAGGGTGTCATGTTTATCTTTTAAGTTTTTGTTTTGTTTACATTACCTTAGTCAAAGTCTTCAATATGGTACATGTATATTTAAATAAAGTTGAAACAATGTGCAATTCGAGCCACCTACAGACGGATCGTACATGTATGATAGATGTTGTTATTTATACTGTGATCTCATGTTCATGTTTATGTTTTCCTAGATAGCTATATGCATAACCTGTGCTAGTGAAGGCATTAGTTTTGCTGATTGACTTTAAAGATGTGATATTGTTCAAAATTTGTAATTCATGTAAGTGTTGTTTTGATGGATGAGATGTGACTGTTAACTACCATCACTTTTGGGCCATATTGTTGACTTATTATAATAAATACTTGGCATCCACACTCTTTGTTCTAGACTTGTGTTTTGTAATACATTCACATTGAACCTTAATTTAAATGTGAAGTAACCAACTGTATGCGGTGATGTTAAGTAACCAACTGTGTGCGGTGATGTTAAGTAACCAACTGTGTGCGGTGATGTTAAGTAACCAACTGTATGCGGTGATGTTAAGTAACCAACTGTGTGCGGTGATGTTAAGTAACCAACTGT